>Ga0070746_10000031_pt1 | contig 58325 bp, 60 predicted proteins | sample VirMetDEL_Mar_21_FD_77016 | JGI IMG/M metagenome (GOLD analysis project Ga0070746, IMG submission 77016) | Aqueous microbial communities from the Delaware River and Bay under freshwater to marine salinity gradient to study organic matter... | ecosystem: Environmental > Aquatic > Marine >...
GGGGGACCCGAAGGCCCCCCGTTCCTGTCTTTCTCTCATACCCATCTTCCACAACGAGTATCGACGCCCAACCAGTGTACGACATATAGACGCGGGGCTGGTTGGACTTCTACTTTATCGATGTAGCGTCGCTAGGGTTCTTATACAGTGAACCTAGTAAACTGGACAACATTTAGGCCTTGTTACCGCTGGCCGCGTACAGTTGACTCGCGTTGACAGTGCCTCTGTCAAAGACCCCTCTCATCAGGGGATGGAGCGCCCCATATCGAGCTGCAGGCTCTCAGGACGGCTTCTTGCGTTGCGGTGCAAGCTGAGCCACCAAGCCGGACTCTTGCGAGTTACTTGGATTTATCGGTCGCGGAAAGCGATTTCTTCACGGTAGCGTTGTGCAGCACGCGTGAGCTTAGTTGCACGCACATAGGTGTGAATGCCAACAGGCCACACACTCCACACCAACAGGCAGGTACCTGCGTAGTTACCAAGCGCACGGTCTGTGCACATGTTGGCACGCACACGCAGTTGCTTGATGTTAAGGTGTGAGGAATCGTACGAGTCCTCGATGAGGCGCTTGTACAGGTTGCCACTAACCTCAGCTTGGAAGTGCCCGTAGTCACGGGCGGTGTACTGAGGCTTGGACGCATCGGCGCTGAGGGACAGAGTCAACGCAGCGAAAAGGAAAAGAATGTAACGCATTACTTCTTGTTTTTCTTGTTAGACTTCTTAGCCTCGGCGCGAGTCGCCATGAGCTTCTTGTAAGCCTTGCCGTCACAGACAGACTCGGCCAAGAAGTGAGCAGGCACTTGAATAGGCGAGAACTTGCGCCCCGTAATAACACAGGTCATCTGCCATGCACCTTCGCTGTCGTAGACAGGGGTGTTGGGGATAACTTGGACACCGTACTTACCCTCGGGCTTAGAGCCGAGGACAGCAGTGGTGTTACGAGACAACTTGGGTAGCTCAGAGAGCTTGTGGAACTTCTTCATTTGAGGTGCCATTGGTGCTAGTATTAGCGGTGTGCCCGTCAAGGGTGGAGCACGATACCCTGAATTACTTGGTGATGGCGATGGTCAACTCGTCAGTCTTGTAACAAACGAGCCTATCGGTCTCGTTCAGGTAGTAGAACTGAAAGTCTTCATCACCATACTCGAGGAGCACTCCGTCAATAGACCACGTGGAGGCCAACGTAATTTCTTCACTAACAGCAACAGAGTCGTTGACAAAGACGATAGACTCGGTCTCGGGGGTTTCGCCATCTTGGTAGATAGTGACCGTGTAGGTCTTACCGTAGTAGAAACCGTAGGTGTAACCGGAGTAACCGGGGTCAGTCGTGGCAATACCACCGTCGAACACGTCAGTCGTGTCGGTAGCTGGTGGGCAAACGTTGGGCTCGTTCTCGATGGGAGTACAAGCGAAAAGCGTTGCGCTGATGAGCGCGAAAAGGAACATGTTTTTCATGGGGAAGGGGGTTTACAAGGGAAAAGTATCCCCACCTCCGAAGAGGCAGGGATACGTGTGTGGCACGCTGGTGCGTGTCAGCTCTGCAATTAGGCAGTCACCGTGTCGGCAACCGGGTGGCCATTCCAACGGAACGCGTTACGCACGCTGCTCTCGAAGTTGGAGTCGTCCTCGCTGGCCGGGACGAAACAAGTGTACGTGTTGACATCACGGAGCAGGGTGTTGCCTGCAACGCTGTCCTCAATCTGGTACGTCTCGACATCGCGGGTAGCGAGCGAGCCCACGACTGCAGTGCCAACAGGGGCATTGAAGAGGTGGTTGTACGGAGAGTCCACGCCTTCTTGCCACGCGTTGAGCGTCTGGGTGGTGCTGTTACCAAGTGCATTGACGGTAGCCCCGGTAACAGGGTGAACCATCGTGTTGAACGTGGTGCAGGTGAGCGTGATGGTCTTGAAGTTGCGACCGGACTTGTCAATGCCCTCGCGGACGGAAGTGATTTCGTTAAACGTCATCGTGTTGAAATTAAAAGGGTTGGTGATACTAGAGAATTGCTAGCCCCCCACTCGTATCAAGGTGAGGGGCTAGGGAAACTTCAGAGATAGGCAGATACAAGAACGTCCATCATAGCCTCGTCTTGGAAGAAGAGGTATGCTTCGCGCACATGTTCCTGCTCATGTTTGGGTGCCCGCTGCTTGAGCATGATATACTCGTTGCGGCGTTCACTCGTAAGGTTGCGGACTGAGGCCTTGATGCCGTCAATCCTCGTCTTGCTTGTTGGCATGGTCAGAGATTTGTCTGATGATTTGCTCTACAGTTGGCTCTGCGTCGAGTCTTTTGATACACTCTTGGCAGCGCGCGCATTCCTCGTAGTACTCGGCTTCTTCAAAGAAACCAAGTGCTGCTTGCAGCTCCTGCTTCCACTGTACGCGGGGCAGGGTAATGTAATTACCGGAAGGCTCCTCGATTTCGATAGAACCTTCGTTAAACTGGAGACCGTACTCGATACTCGTGATGATGCGTTGGACAGCTTCGACTACTGTGTGAAACAGTGGGTCGTTGTCCGGGTCAAAAGTCTGGCTCATCGGAGTCTGGTTCGGCTTCGTGTACAACGTCAATGCTAAGCTCAGCCAAGTGGTCGTTGAGTTCCATGTTGGAGGATACCTCACGAATCTCACGCATGCACTTGAATACCTTGGCACACTGCTCGTACTCCTCGTACTCTTCGAGCACCTTGAGGTAGTGTTGCAGTTCTTCGAGCCAAGAGCCGAGCATTTCACGCCACCCTTTGGTGCGAGTCTCACAAGCCTCGTAGAAGGCAGTCATGTGAAGCTCGGTGGCAGTCATAGCCTCGATACGAACTTCCTCGGGGGTAGGCTCAGGCAAGGGGCCCGAGTTACCGCCAAGGAATTCGTTAAAGAGGTCGTTCAGTTCATCATCAGACATCGCTATCGTCAGATTCGGAGTAGGTCACGCCGTCTTGGGGAGTCCAATCGAGCTGGTCGAGCATGGGATTGCCGTCCTCGTCGTAATAGATGCCTGCACAGGCAATCTTGTCATCGAAGATAGCCTCGACAATCGCGTCAGCTGTGGGGTCTGAGCTGCACTCGTTGAAGTGGTCGTACTTCTCACGCAAGATGAGCTCGTAACGGTCGATGGTTCGGTAAGCCACGCGAAGCTCGTCATCCTTGGCGAACAGGGCTTCGTTGGACTGGTCGAGCCAACACTTGAAATTGCGACGACGCAACTCGAGGTCGTTAGCAATACGAGCGTAGCGAGCGACAAAGTAAGCACAGGCGGCTACGGTAAGGATGTAGCCTAGAATCATGATTGTCATGGGGTGTAAGTAATTGAGAATGAAACAAATAAACGTGACATATACTTTGTCACTACTAATAGCAAATAGAGAAACTCAGCTCCCCTACTCAGGTTAGCAGGACGACAAGTCCATCACGGGCAGCTGCGCTGCTTCGCATAAGTAAGTTGTGCTAAACAACGTGTCAAGAAGCTCGCGGTGTACAGACTCGATGATGAGCAGAGCTCGTCTGTCTCGGTCGGACGGAGAGCGCGATAGCTCCGTGTAAAAAGTTGGCGCGCCGTCATCGTATAAGATGAATGCGATGCCATCGCTGGTCTCGAACCGAGATATGGACACGACAAGTGGCTCGTCTGCTGCGAAGATGTTGTACGCCTCGTCCACCATGCGACTGAACGCACCGGCGTGAACATATTGCGCAATGTTCTGCTCGTCAGAGCATTGCAACCTAAAGAATGGATGCTGAGATGGCATATACATGATACCAATATACGATACAAATCGGTTGGAACAACCGAACCTGAAAGGGTAGTACCCCCACACCGAAGTGCAGGGGTACCGAAGGTTAGAATGGCAGGGTTGGTGCCTCCATAGAGAGGTTGTAGTCAAGAGTCTCCGAGAAGTCGTAGGCAGCCTGCATTACAGCGGCATACACTTGATACTCGTACTCGTCTTGAGTCTTCTTGAGAAGATACTCAGCGCGTTCGCCGATGTGTGCAGCAGCCCGCACCATATTGGTGTGCTGAGGCTGGCAGATGTCTTCGCGTACCCAATTGGTAACAGACACGAGAGCCATCATTGCGAAGTGGCTCTTGCTTGTAGGAACAGACAGAGCAGCAGTATTGGCCGCGAGGAGAATAGTCTCCCCTGCGGTCATACTGTCGATGGAGTCGCGACGGCTCATTTGGCAACAACGATTACGCCGTTGATGGCAGAGAACACGCGAGGACGGGGCTGCACCGTAGTGGTTGCAACTGTGGATGGCTTGTTGCCGGGAATGTTGAGATACATGATGTTGTGGAATTAACGTTGAAAGAGAAAAGAATAGGCGAATGTGAGTACGCCGAGAATTGGAAAGATTAATGCGAGATGCATGAAATATGTAGAGAATATGAGTTGCGAATAGAAAGCACCGCAGGTGCGCTAGATGTCTTAGTAGGGTATAACCATACCTGCGGTGCTTAGCAGTTTGTCATCTTGCTGGATTACGTCGTCGCCCACACTGACCGCCACCTTAGAGCGCGTTGACTGGACTATATGTACGACCTTTCTAAAGAACTAAGAGGAGTCGCGGTACTAAACCGACTGTGGTCGCAGTTCCCAACGAGCCCCTCTTCCTGCCACAGCAGGATGTGAGTAAGTCAGTGCTCCAAAGGCTGAGCCAAGGGATTAGGGAGTGTCCCGACACTGAACTTACGAATGAGAGCGAGAGTGTGCACCGTGCCCGTAGGCATCTTGAACGGCTACACACTCTCTAACTATGACTATGCAGTGCAAGCTGGCACCGGTACGCTGAATATGAGTCATGCTTTAGAACGTACGCTGGGCATGACTATGGATAGTCCCCTTAACGCTTAGCGGGGTATAGCGGTGACGTCTTGCGCGCGTCACTATTCAAGAAGCAAACAGAGACCCGGAGCTCCCCCTACCCTGCACAGCTACCCCGAAGGGTAACTGTGAGAGTGGGATTGCAGAGAATCAGACGGTGGCCCAAAAGACACCCTCTTTTTCTGCGTGCGGGCGGACATCGCGCAGGGTAATCTGGAGTCCCTCGCCGTCTTCGCCAAGAGCCTGCGACTCGAGGTCGGTGGCATTGAAGCGGTTGGGGTTGGACTCGTCCTGCGTGAGGAGGCCTGCGATGTACTCGGACATCGAGTTGAGCGCGATGTTGACGAGAGCGTTGGACTCGACGCCTTGGCCGAGGACAGAATCGCCGGTGGACATCGTGGCTTGTGCGGCAACGTAGAACTTGCCATTCTTCTCGGACTTAGTGGCGCCGAAGACCTTGGTGATTTTAGCGTTCATGCTATTGTGTATTGAGGATAAAAGAGAAATTTGTGACTGAATGTCCACAAGCAAAAAGAGTTGCTAAGCTCCCCCTCTCGGCATATAGGTCAGCGCGTTAAGCGCCAACCCATATACGGAGGATAGTTAGTCGATAATCTCGAACGTGACGGTGTCAGTGAACACCTCGCCGAGAATAATGTAGGACACCACGTAGGTGTAGCCGGCGACGTGCTCGAACAACATGGGGAAGTTTTCGTTGTCGATGATGAAGCCGTCTTGCCCCACAAGCGTAGGGTATGTGCCGATGGAACCAAAGTTCCAATCGTGGACAGTAGCGATGTCGTTGACAGGGTCGATGATGACAGAGGAGTCAACGTATTGGCCCTGAATGCGAGCATGGTATTGCGTCTGTGCGCAGGAGTGCAGGGCACAGCAGCAGAGCAACGTGGCCAAGAGAGACTTGGCGAGGTTGCGGAAGAAGGAAGTGTAGTCGTTCATTTGTTGCGATAGTATTCGATGAGCATTGCACCGAGCGTTGCGATAGCAAACAGCCCGGCGATAATAACGATGACGCCGGCCATGTTGCCGACGTCGAGAAGAAGGGATTCTTGTTCAGACATTGAGAGAATTGAATGTGTTGCCGGTCATGTAGAACTCGCGGACGAGTATCTTGCTGCCGTCGTCGTCGTAGTCGTTGTCGGCGAACACCCGAACGAGGGTGTCGTTGGCAGAGAGTTCTGGTGCATAGGTGGAGAACTCAACATCGACACCGGTGTAGTAGTCGTTGACCTCGTCGATGACTGCTTGAGCGTCGTCAATGGAAGTTATGTTGTAAGACATGAGAGAAGGGTTGAACTTACCCGCGCAAAGAGCGCAGGTAAGCGATGAGAGAAGGAATGAGCATGAGCACTGTGAGTGTGCAGCCTGCAATGAAATTGAGCTGGTATGGAGTGAAATCTTGCATGGGAGAAGGGTTGTGTCCCCTCAGCACGAAGCTGAGAGGACGGTGTCTTGGACTTTGTGGAGCAGGGCGTTTGCCTCTTGGAGAAGCATTGCAGTGGTGCGCAGGCGAGCGAGGTCTTCCTCGCAGAAGTCGTTCGGGTACTCTGCCATGTAGTCAGCGCAGGTATCTGCGATGTCTTGGTAGTCTGCGTTGATGAAGCGGGAAGCTTGCTTGACGCGGACTGCGAGCATATGTGAGACTGCTCGGTTTTGCATTGCGTTGAGCGTGACAGAGACTGAGCCGAGCTTGACGAGGAGTTTACAGAGATTTTGCATAGAATATGTGTTTGAATGCGTAGCATGAGTTAGGAACTTGAGCTCCCCCCACAGACCCACACGCCACCCGTCAAGGGCAGCGTATGAGTTTGCAGATTACTTGGTCAAGTCCATCTCCGCGAATGGGATGTTGAACTCGCGCGCCAAACACTCGAACGCGGGAACCAAACCGTGAGCGATTTGAGTGCACTGGTTGCTGCCTGCCGCGTAGGAGACAGACCAACAGAAGTATGCGCCCTCTTCGGTGTACTCGATGACGAACTGGTCATACGTGAACACGTTGTCAGCGATGTTCTGAGAAACGATAGAGAGGAGCTTGAGGGTACGGGTGATGATGTCCATGGGACGAAAATTGAAAAATGAGAAAAAAGAAAAGGGGAAGAACCCCACGCTATTATGCGCAGGGTTCCGAAGATTAGAAGTCGGTGGTGAAGTGTGCACCGATTGGTTTGTCTTTGAGAGCGAGGTACTCATTGTGACTGATGGTGTCGTCACACAATTCTTGTCCATACGCACCACAGAACGTGAGGTGAACAGACGTACCATCAAAACTGTGGTCAACGAGAACGTCCTCGATGTAGGTTTGACCACTGTTGTATTGTTCGATGAGAGTAGAAATATCCATAGACAGCGAGAAGAGAAGCGAAGCTCCCCCACAGGGCATATGCCCATCAGTCAGAGACTGACGAGCACAGCGATTGCGAGAGGTACAGCGAACAGCAGGATTACTGGCCATACGGAAGCGGAGTTGTCTTCGTGATACATAAGAGAGAGGATTAGGGGTTCATACGCTTGTAGTAGTTCATTCTGACCTTGATTTGGGCAAAGTTGATGAATTTGGAACGAGCGTTCTTGAAGTCTGTGATACCACAGGGAACAGATGGCCCTTTGTACAGAGACTTGAGAGTTGGTGTGGTTGGGGTTGGAGGGAAAGGCATGAGAAAGAGAGTTTGAGGGGCACACGTAGTGTGCACCCCTCGGTGATTAGAATACTTGCTTGTAGCCGAGTTTGACGAGGTCAGAGATGACCATGTAAGCGGTGGTTTGGTGAGCACCAATGAAGAGCTCACATGTTGCTTTGTTGTCATCGTTCATGCAGAAGAGGACATGTTGACCTGCATCCTTGTCGAATGACATGTTGAACTGGGTAGTCTTGGATGCGTAGTGAACGTGACTTACGGCAGTATTTGCAGTTTTGCGGCAATCAGATACAGACATTTGTATGGATGTTTGAGAGATGGGGTGACAACTTGTCACATAGTGGTGGAATGTATGTCAGTATGACAGACAGGGGAAAGGGGTGGAACATAGCGCACACGGCTTGGCATGCACGTAACTGTCCACGTTTACCCCTCCATCTGTTAGCCCGGATGTTTTAGCTCCCCATTAGTGGTAATAGTAGAGCACATACAGTGCCCTACCTTACCTTACTTACCTTACCTACGGACCTTAACAAGGGTATCCTTGGGATACTTGTCCATGTGTGCTTGCATGTCACACTTGTCTACAAGTTGCATGTCAATATCGGTTACGCCTGTAGTATTACAGGTGTATACTTCTGTGACTGAGTACAGCGTAGCTGGTACATCACAGCAATCCTCCACGATAACGTGGTCAAGAGTATAACTATCCATAGATAGTTGGTACGGATGTTTTAGCTCCCCTTCACAGAATCTAGTGGGGGGTACTTGATTGTCTTTTGTTGCGGGGGGCCTTGGCCTAATGTGGTCCCCACTTACGCTTCCCCAGAAGATTTCCCCATGTACCAGTAAAGGGCGGGGGGTTCATATATGGGAGCTGAGGGGTGGGGGCCTTATATAGGAGGTAGCCTATGGAGTGCGCGAATCCCGTTAGGATTCTTGGCCACATGTATTGGACGGGGTTCCACCCAGAGGCACTAGACGGCAGACATGCCTAATGTACAGTATGAGCAGGGATTCGTGTTAACTCCTCGCGGATGGCTGCGCCATCGCTTTTAGCTTCTTACTGCCGTAGCAGTTAGCAGGTCAGGCTGCGCCTGTCGCTCTTAGCTGCTTAGCAGCGTCGCTAACACTTTAGCAAAGCTACACAGAATTCTGACATACGCAAGTTTACGGCAAGGAATCTCATAGAAGTGGCCACATTGTCAGGTGTGTCATGTCTGTGTCAGGTATAAGCATGACAGTATGGCAGTGTTGCATGACACGCTGTCATGTTGTATATTGTGCTTATGGAAGAGGTATTCGGCGTGTACAACGTAATTCTTGGTGCAGAGACCATGGCCTTGTTAGGCATGGGGCTTATGCAGTACAGGTGGTGGCGGGAGCGCAAGGACGAGAAGCTGCGTAAGCAACTAGACGACCAAGCGGCGCTTATAAGCCAGCGTAACATCTGGCGCAATAGAGCCATTAGGGAGAATGAGCAGTGGAAGGCCTACAAACATGACACTACTAAGGACAAGCGCTTTTCTTCAAAGGCATAACTTGTATATTGTAGGGTTATAGGTTCCTGATTTTTTTGGAGCCCCCAAAGGGGTCAGACGCTTCTTACACTTGTCGACGAAACCTGCGTACTCACTGGGTCCATAGGAGACTTACGTCGTATAACGGGCTTGCTTTTCGATAGGTTCTTCGCGACATTAGTAGTATGAAGCGCGTTATCTCTCTTCTCCTTACGCTCTTCTGGTTCAGCCTCGCAATGTCCTTGGCTGGTCAGGAGTGCGCAGATGGTGTGAATGTAATCCGGCATCGCACCAGTGTTTCATTAGCCAAAGTCAACAGTCACCCCGGTGGCCGTTGGTCTTCGACTAAAGCGCGATTGCCTAAAGGCATGGTAGTTTCTACCCAGCCTCGTGGCACTGTATGGCTCAACCCCTTTCAGGGGAGTGGGCGCCGGTCTAACTCGCCAGACTTTCCGTTGGAAAGGTGCGCAATCCTCGCCTTTACTGGCGTAGGCATTGGGTACTTGGCAGAAGACCAAAGTATGGCTTGGAAAGTAGGAGCACCTGCAATAGTTGTGGCTACTGCACTCCCGTTTCCCGGTCAGGCCCGTCAGGGTCAGTTCGCAAGTAGGCGCAAGATTGGACGAAAGGCCCTTGGGTTTTTCGCCATGACCGTGAGCTACGCCATCGGTATGGGGATAGGCCAGAATCTCCACATGGATTCTCCTAACTAATACCGACGTTGTAGTAGACTTCGTCTATATGTGAATAAAGTCCCCGTTCGGTTTTGCCGTTCGGGGATTTTTTCTTTAGTTTAGGACCTATGCCAACTAAGCGTCGGAATAATGGTCTCTTTACGTGGGACGATGCGCAATGCTTCATCGGAATGGATGGAGTCATTGCTACGTCGTATACTAACGACCACATCACTATCACGTTTGTGCAAAACGGAGAGGGAACTCTTACGGACTTTGCGTACGAGACCGACGAGACAGACGGCGAAGTTAGAATCAACCTTACGGAAACTGTAGCATGACCGTTGAAGTTATCCAAGCCCGCGCAGAAGCGGCACAGAAAGAATTGCAAGCTCGCATTACGGAGCTGCAGAATCTTCAGAAGCGTTCTGAAGACCTCAATGTGACAATCCATAACATTAAAGTACAGATTGCCACTTATAACGACCTACTTACGGACGATATTTCGGAGAAGGAGACCGAAGTTCGTGAGACAATGGAGTCGCTCGTGAGCGAGTGACAGTGCGTTACACCGGTTCGCGCAGGTGTTTCGTTACTTTAGGGCGCCCTCCAGCAACGGCTGGGGGGTTTGCCATTTCTAGGGGTAGGTAACTTTTGCAAGCTGGGCATATTGACTTCGTCGTTTATTTTGCTTAGCTTGTATACATGTTTAATCTCCTTCTCCCCCTGCTGGCCCTTGGGCTGGCGCAAGAGCCGTGTAACAGTTTTTGTAACGCGGACATCAATGACGACGGTGTTGTCAACATTGTAGACCTTCAGACGTTTCTTAGGTATTTCGACGGTAACGTTGATGAGAACACGGACCTCATCGACATGAACTGCGACGGCTTGGAAACCATTACAGATTACACTATCTTGTTGTCGTTCTACGGACAGACACTGCCTAGCAACCTCTGTAAATAAAATGTCTAAGATGCTGCCCACCATTCAGTCATTGTTTCCAATGTCAAAAGGCGCTTACCTTGCCGTGACTTTTCTTAGTCTTGCTGGTGGCGCTGGATATGTGCAGATGCAGTCTAGCATGGAGCGAATCATTGACCTCCAAGAAAAGACTCGTGAGGATATCCACAGCATTGATGTGCGACTCACGGTGGTAGAGCACCGTCTTGATAACACTATTGTTTTCAAGTCAGCCCCTGAAGAGGAGCTGATAGTTGCAGAAACAGACTCCATGTACTCTAATCCATACATGGTTAACTTCTAACCCCCAGAGCCTATCTAGCTCTACATTGTAAGTCAGGGGCCTCCGAAAGGGGGCCTCTTTCTTTTGCTACTATTTGCAGGTATGATATGAGCAGCGTATATTTATACACATGGAAGCAGAAAAGAAAGGGATATTCTACCGCCTCTATAACTTCAAGTCCGGGTCATACCAGACTGTGCGGTTTACAGAGAAGGTAGATGGAGAACACATCCCCGGCACGACCAACGAAGAAGTAGTCGAGATGCTCATTGACCGTTTTGAGCATTTGACACAGCGGTCGTGGTCTGTCGAAAACGAACTAGTTCTGTCTCTCCTGCATGTAATCAAGGGCGCACTGCGCCGTAGGTTAGGAAGGAAGATTCAGAACGTAAAGAAATGGACAAATGGCGAAGGGTAAAGTAAGAGTACCTGTAACGCTAGGCGGCACACGCGATTACCTCTCCCTTCTCAACGGCATACTCAAGTTGACAGCCGTTGAGTTAGATGTACTTGCAGCGTTCCTAGACGTGGATGCCTTTATTTGTGCGACTAAGAAAGGCCGCCGCATTGTAGCGGAGAAGCTTGGCATGAAGAACGTAGCTGTTTTGAATAACTACGTAAAGTCGCTGAAGGACAAAGGTGTTATCTACAAAGACCAATTCGGTAGCTATAAGTATATTGATATTGTCTCTCCTCGCATGGAGTTAGAGAGTATTGAGTTTACTATTAGCGACTTACCCGAATGAACCGCTCATCACTTCAAGTAGTCTTCCGATTTCCGGATGAGTTTGACCTTGTGTTCCCATACCTGACTAAGCAGAAAGAGGTCTTGAAAAAGCAGGGACAGCCAATGCTGCCCTACAAGATTATGCAAGGAGAGCACGAAACTGTAGTTGAATTTCAGATGAACGAAGATGATTGGAATAACCCACTCGGGTTGAACGACCTCTGATAATGGCCGCTAACAAGTTAAAGGAGAAGCTTTACAAAGAGCTTGCAGAAGAATACGGAACTACGGTAGAGGAAATACGCTCTATTGTAGAATCCCAGTTTGAATTCTTGCGCAAGACTGTAGAGCATGGCGCCTTTGACTCTGTGCGCATCCCATTCTTTGGCCGGTTTTACGTTAACCCTTACCGCTTGCACAAGCTAAACCTTGAGCGAGTACAGAAGAATAAGAAGAAGAAATGAAGCTGTTTACGATGGAGGGGTTCAAGGTTGAGGTATCTCCGGAGCTGCGCAAGCTTGCTGCGTTCCGAGACCTCATTGCTGAAGACAAGAACCGGGACAAGAAGAACGCGTCCGACTGGTTTGCATACATCTACCACTTCTGTGATTACAAGTCCCCGTACCAGATGTACGAAGAGAAGGAGCGGCACATCCGCATCCTTAAGGACTTGAGGATAGAGCCAGACTTCAAGCTGACTACCCGCATGAAGGCTGCTATTGCTAAGTACCGGGAGCTGCAGGACACCCCTGCTACTCGGTCGTTGCGTACTACCCGCGAGGCGCTGCAATCTGCAGAACGTGGCGTTAAGGCCATGACCCGCAAGATTGACGAGTTGCTGGCTGGTGATGACGAGGACGAAAGCGATGGTACCCTTGAGGCAATCAAGCTGATTGAAAAGCTCATGGGTATCGCTGAGAAACTGCCTGCCGTTGTAAAGACTGTGGGTGACTTGGAGGAGCAGGTTAAGAAAGAGCAAGCTGCCGAAACTAAGCTACGCGGCGGTGGAAGCAAAGGATTATTTGAAGACTAATGGCTAAGTTTAAGTGTACTATTTGCCCCGGCAAAAAGGAATATAACGACGTGCTTACTATGCGTTTCCGCGATGGCGAGATTCAGCAGTTTGACGCCAACGACAACCGCATTGACATCTGTGAATGTGGCGCTAAGATGGACGAGGTTAAGACCAAGTCTGGACTAGGAGGTTTTGTCAAGGGCCCTAATGGTGGCACCGGCAACTTTAGAAGGTCATGAGAGCAATTAATGAAATCATACTGCACTGCTCCGCTACGCCGGAAGGCAGGCACCACGATGTCGCGGATATTCGTCGTTGGCACGTGGATGGTCGCGGATGGTCGGATGTTGGATATCACTATTGTATCCTACTGGACGGCACAGTTCAAGGCGGCCGTCCGGTTAGTCGCCAAGGAGCTCACGTTAAGGGCCGCAACAAAGGGACTATCGGCGTCTGCTACATTGGCGGGTGCGATAAGAACATGGAGCCCAAGGACACAATGAACCACGGACAAGAGAAGGCATTCTTGAATCTAGTGGAGACCTTGCGTAACGTGTATGGGGAGCTGACAGTCTCGGGTCACAATCAGTATTCACCCCACAAAGCATGTCCCTCATTCAAGGTGGCAGATAAGTGGCCCTGTATTAATGATTACTAATACGCAAGAGTTCCGTAGGGCTGCTTTAGATTTTCAAAAGCAGGGCTACTACATTGACGCGCCTTCCGGCTCACAGGACTTCTACGAGTTCTGGACGGAAGAGCTGCGTCGTTGTAAGGAGGGCTACACTGTTGGCGACACCACTATCACCGGCAATCACTACTTCTATCTGAATTATGTGCAGATGAAGGTGATGGATAACGGCAATAAGAAAGGCGGTGCTGTCAAGAAGGTAGACTTTCCGGGGTTCTGGGACGGCGACTACGAGTACTTTTGGTTGATGGAGATTGCACGTAACGGCATGGAGAAGCAAGCAATGCTTGACCTCAAGCTGTCTACTAGTGTAAACGACGAGTGGCTTGACGGCGGGCACCACATGATTGTGGCTAAGGCGCGACGTAAGGGCTTCTCGTACAAGAACGCTGCTATCACGTGTAACCAGTTCAATACAATCAAGGACAGCTACACGCTGCTGTGCGCACACGACAAGAAGTACCTGTACCCCAAGGGTATCATGACAATGGCTGCGGCCAACATGGACTTCTTGAACGAGCACACTGGGTGGTCTAAGCGCCGCTCTGTGATTGACAAGCAGAACCACAAGAAGGCCAGCTACCTCGAGTACATCAACAACCAGCCTGTCGAGAAGGGCTACAAGTCTGAGGTAGAGGCTATTACATTTAAGGACAATCCGGATGCTGCCCGTGGTAAGGACGCATCCCTTGTAATCTTCGAGGAGGCTGGAGCATTCCACAACCTGAAGGATACGTATATGGCCACTCGCCCTTGTGTTGAGGACGGTGGCATCACTACTGGCCAGATGATTATCTTCGGTACTGGTGGTGACATGGAGGGTGGTACCATTGACTTTGAGTCGATGTTCTACAACCCCGAACCCTATAATCTCCTCCCTGTCGAGAACGTCTGGGACGATGGCGGTCACGGAACCCACTGCGGTTGGTTCTTCCCTAGCTACGTCAACAAGGTCGGCTTCATGGACAAGGAGGGCAACTCACTAATTGAAGATGCCAAATTCCAAGAATCAACTAAACGGGAAAGTACTAAGCGGAACAGTAAGGATGCGAAAGTCTACGACAAGCTCATCACTGAATATCCTTGGAAACCCCGTGAAGCGTTCCTACAGTCAGGAAGCAACGTTTTCCCCACAGCGGAGCTGGTCAATCAAAGGAACTTTATCGTCCGCTCGGGTACGACTTCTAAAGTTGGTACACCGGGTATACTCGTGGATGGGCAAGGTGGCCTTAAGTTTAAGCCGTCGGACCAAGTAAGACCTGTAGAGAAGTTCCCTCACCAGAAGGGCGACAACATTACAGGGTGCGTGGTAGTCTACCAATCCCCTTATAGGGACGACGAGGGGCAGGTGCCTAACAACCTGTACTTTATCGCGCATGACCCCTACGCGCACGACACGTCAGTAGGTAACTCCTTGGGCTCTGCCTACGTGCTGAAGCGTGCTAACCCGTGGAGCAAGCCAGACGACATGATTGTTGCTAGCTACGTGGGGCGTCCCGAGACACAGGACGAGTACAACGACAACCTATTCAAGCTTGCTGAATACTACAACGCCAAGATTGGATTCGAGAACGACCGAGGTAACGTCATTCCCTACGCTAAGCAGCACAAGAAACTGCACATGCTGATGGAAGAGGTGGCGCTGTTTGATAAGAGTAACAACTTCAAGGCGCGAGCCCTCGGACGTAACTACGGACTCTCTATGGGTAGCAAACACCGTAAGGCTCAGGCAGTTCTGTATCTGCGTGACTGGCTCCGTACCAAAAGAAGTATGGACGAAAATGGTGATAGTAAGCTAAACTTGCATTATATTTACGACGTAGGCCTCATCGATGAGCTTATCAAATGGAACGACAGGGGCAACTTCGACCGTGCGTCCTCGCTCCTAGTAGGTATGTTCTACATGATGGACCTGTTATCAAAGCCCGTGGTAAAGCAGGAGGTGGAGGAATCCCATGACTCTTTCTTTAGCCGCGACTTTTTTACCTAAGACATGAGCGACAACAACAAGCACATTCCACGTCAGAAACTTAAGTCTACTAAGAAGACTAAGCAGTGGCGCAAAGACTGCGTGGAAGGTTATATTAATCAATCTACGTTCCTGCAGAACTCCAAGTCGGACTTGCTGCGGTACTACGAAGCCTACAACGGCTCGTTGAACGAGAAAGACTACAACTACGTTACCAACCCGTACAACTCTCAGGCTGGTAAGAAGCGGAACTTCCCCGCTAAGCTGCGTAACTACAACATCATTAAGCCGGTCGTTGACCTGCTGTTGGGTGAAAAGACGCAGCGCCCATCTAACTATACAGTGACTGTGACCAATGGTGACGCTGTGAGCAAGATGGAAGAAGAGAAGCAGAAGCAGATTGTCCAGAGCCTGCAACAGATGTTCATCAACGAGCTCAATGCTCAGGGTATGAACACGGGCGTTGACTCCCAAGAGGTGGAGACGCCAGAGCAGGTAGCTAAGTATATGGACACCACGTACCAAGACTCACGTGCTATCGTGGGTCAGCAAGTACTCAATTACCTTCGTGACTACCTCGACTTGCCGGACAAGTTACAGGCGGCGTTCTTCGACTGGTTGGTATCAGGATATGTCTACACCTACAAGGGCGTGTGCATGGATGAGGTTGAGTATGACGTGGTGTCCCCCCTTGACCTCGACTACAGCAAGTCTCCCGGCATCGAGTTTATCGAAGACGGAGACTGGGCAGTTCGGCGCGAGCTGATGTCCAGCAATGCTGTGCTCGACCAGTTCTATGACTTGCTAAATGAACAGCAGGTTTCTCAGATTGAAAGCCCCCATCGCAATCGCAGTGGTAGCTTCTCTGTCCCATTCCTCCAGCGCGTCGAAGAAAACTTCGGCGATGACGAGCGTTTTGTCGAAGTGATGCACGTTTGCTGGAAGTCGTTCAAGAAGGTTGGCGTGCTGACGTACGTTGACGAGTTTGGTGTCGCTCAAGAGCTCATGGTTGACGACACCTACAAGATGGACAAGGATAGCGGAGAGGAGCTGGAATGGTTCTGGGTCAACGAGGTGTGGGAAGGTTACCGTATTGACGGTGATATCTTTATTGGCATTGAGCCTGTGGAGGCGCAGCGTAACGCAATGAGTAATATCTCTCAGTGCAAGCTGCCGTACAACGGACGTGCGTACAGCAACCGCCACGCTGAGAACATCAGCATCGTGAGCATGGGCATGCCGTACCAGATTCTGTACAACGTGTTCCACTACCGCATGGAGCTCACGATTGCCAAGAACAAAGATAAGATTGCGCTCATCGAGATGAACACTATCCCGAAGCGCCATGGCTGGGACGAGGAGAAGTTTATGTACTACGCTGACGCTATGGGCTTCGCGTTCATTGACTCCACTGCGGAGGGCAAGAACAACGAGCGGGTTAGTTTCAACCAGTACCAAGTCCTTGACATGTCCCTCGGTCAGTATATCGCTGCCCAGATGCAACTGCTCCAAGCTATCAAGCAGGAGTGGGAGGAGCTGCTTGGCATTAGCCGCCAGCGTAAGGGACAGATTACTGCCTCTGACGGTGCAGGTACGACGGAGAATGCTATCGCTCAGTCCACGGCAATGACCGAGGAAATCTTCCGTAAGTTCGAGAAGTTCGAGCAGAAGGAAATGCAGGGCCTGCTGGATGTCAGTAAGCACGCGTTCCGGGAAGGCAAGAAGATTCAGTACATCGCTGACGACTACCGCAACAAGTGGTTGGACATCGACGGCGCACAGTACAGCGAGAGCGAGTTCGGCATCTTTGCCAAGAACGCTAGCAAGGAGAACGAGAAGATTCGCACCATGCGGCAGATGGCTATGTCGTTTGCACAGAACGGTACGGGCGCTGGTACTATTGCTGAGATTCTTGACGCTGACAACTTTGCACGCATCAAGCAGCTTGCTAACAAAGCTGAGAAGAAGCAGGAAGAGTTGCAGCAGATGCAGCAGCAGGCAGCTCAGCAACTGGAGCAGTCTAAAGCGCAGGCTGAGCAGAATAAGCTTCAGATGGAGCAGGCCTTTGAAGGTGAGCAAAACCAGCTGGACCGAGACAATAAGATTCAGGTCGCTACTATCAACGCGGTGTCTAAAGATACCGACCACGATAACGACGGAAAGACGGATTAAAAGTCCGATAGATAATAAATCATACGAATCGCTTGTATGAGTGGAGCGTATGTGTTAACTTCACAACAGAATGTCAGAAAACAAAGGTCTGGGCATCGACAACCTCGGTTCCGTCGATTGGCTAAATGACAGCTCTCCGGCACCCAAAGAGGCGGAGACCCAACAAGAGCAAGTGGCTGAGCCCAGTGAGGCAGCCCCTGAGACGACGGAAGTAGAGGCAGCAGAGCCGACCACCGAAGTCCCCGTAGAAGAAACCCCCGAGGTTCAGAACGAAGTCGAAGAGACCGTTGATGAGCCTGTGGCAGATGAACCAGTTGCGGAAGCAGCTGAGCCTAGCGTTGAAGACGCTGGCATGTTCGCCACACTCGGCGCTAAGCTGGGTTATGAAGTGGAGGGTGACTTCTCTGAGGACTACGACGGACTCGCTGAGTACACAACCGCCGTAGGACAACAGATTGCTAACGAGCAGCTGGAGAAGATTTTCGCAACAATGCCTGACGTCAAGGAGTACTACGAGTATCGCGCCAACAATGGTGACCCGCTCAAGTACTTTGAGGCACAGCAAGCCGAGATGGACTACCACAACGTAGACATCCAGAATGAAGCAATCCAAAAGCGGGTTCTCATTGACGGCATGCGGCAGCAGGGCTTTGGTGACGAGGACATCGCACGTATGGTAGAGTCTTACGAGGACGCCGGCATTTTGGCTGATAACGCAAACATTTACTTGCGTCAGCTGCAGGCTACTCAGGGACAGCGCAAGCAACAGCTTCTCGCTCAGCAAGAGCAGGAGGCGGTTCAGCAACGCGCGGCTGCAGAAGAGTACTGGAACAATGTGCAGTCTACTATCAACCAAGGCAACTTGAAAGGTATGCAGATTCCAACGCGTCAGCGAGGCAAGTTTTACGAGTGGATGACCACTCCAGTAAACGAGCAGGGCTTTACGCAGCGGGACCTCGACCGTCAAAATATTGACCAAGAGACGGCTCTTGCCGTAGAGTACTTGCTCTACCAAGGGTTTGACCTGAAGAAACTGGCGTCGAACGCGGCGTCTACTCAGAAGGTTTCGGCTCTTAAGTCTAAACTCACTGCTGCTCCGAGTGCGGGTAGCCGTATGAAGTCCCGCACTAAATCGGGCACAACTAAGGCGAACACGATTCCTTCTCTGAAGGACTTGCTGTAAGCCCGCAAATCTAATAATCAGTCATGGCTGATAATCTGAAGAAGTTGCGGTTGTATGAGGATACCTTCAACAGCGAAGGTATGACCGACGAGAACTCGTTGGCTAATGCTCTCCTTACTCAACCCGACGTTTTGTCCCCGGTGATTACTCACCTCAGCGGACGTGAAGACAAGCGTTTCCCCCTGTCCTTCCTCACTGAGGGTCTCGGAAACGTTAAGTACATCAACGACATCGAGTATGATTACCCGGTGATGGGACGCATCAACAAGTCTGTTGCTGCTGTTGCCAACACGGACATCTCTGTTGCTGGTGGTACGGTTACCTTTGCCGAGCGTTGGTTCAACAAGAACTACGTTATCGAATTCGGTGACACCAACAACACGCAGCTGCGTATCACGGGTGACCCCACCCCCGGTGCCGGCGGATTCGTGTATCCTGTCCAGCTCGTGACGTCCGATAGCTCTGCTACGGTTTCTTCGTCCGACCTCGCTGGCATCCTCGCAGTTCAGCTGTTCGCTGCTAACGCCTTCTCCGGAAGCCGTGGCACCGAGAGCAACTGGGTGGCTCCGTCCAAAATGCGCAACCAGATTTCTCTGCTGCGTAAGTCTTACCGCTACGAGGGCAACATGCCTGACCGCGTTGTGAACTTCGAGTTCAACGTCGGTGGTCGCACGACCAACTTGTGGTACGATTTTGAGGAGTACCAGCACATGCTGCGTTGGAAGGAGGAGTGCGAGCTTGCCATGTGGTACAGCAAGTACAACCGCGACGCTAACGGTGTTATCCACCAGACTGACGAGAACGGAAAGCCTGTGCCTCTCGGTTCCGGTGTGCTCGAGCAGATTCCTAACGTTGATACTTACAGCCAGTTGACTGCTGCTAAGTTGAAGTCTGTTGTGCGTGACGCTCTCTATGGAGCTTCTGACGCTGCTCAGATGAACATCGTTCTCTTCACCGGCCTCGGTGGTATGGAGGAGTTCGACAACGCTATGAAGGAAGAAGTGTCTACTGGTGCTTACATCAAGAACACTGACCCTGCTAGCTTCATCAGCGGAAGCGGTCGTAACCTGAGCCTCGGTGGATTCTTCACCCAGTACCAGCACATCGACGGACACACCATCACGGTGCGCCACTTGCCTTTGTTCGACCACGGTGCTCGTGCCTTGGCTTCCGAGCGTCACCCTGTTACGGGTCTCCCAATGGAGAGCTACCGCATGGTGTTCCTCGACATGTCTGTCTACGACGGAGAGAACAACGTTGCAATGGTAACGCGTAAGGGCCGTGAGCTCATGCGTTGGGCTGTTGCTGGTGCTAGCGTGCCTCCCGGATTCGGTGGTAACGCTCTCCGCGCTACTGACGTTGACGGCGCCGCTGTCCACTTCCTGAAGGAAGCTGGTATCAGCATCCGCCGCGCTACGAACTGCCTGCACCTCGAGTGCGTGGCTAGCTAATCGTAGTCTAATTCTTACAAAAGGGGGAGGGTCGTTTGGACTCTCCCCTTTTTTGTTTATATTAGTATATGCCTGCTGCTAAAAAGAAATCTTCAAGTAAGAAGAAAGGCGCCATGAAAGGCTGCAACATCAAGAATGGTTGCAAGTCTAAGAAGGGCGGCTTGACTGCTAAGGGCCGCAAGCGCATCAATCGAAAAACTGGTAGCAACCTTAAGGCTCCTCAACCGGGCGGAGGCGCTCGCAAGAAATCTTATTGCGCTCGCTCTGCTGGACAAATGAAGAAGTTTCCTAAGGCTGCTAAGAACCCTAACTCACGTTTGCGCAAAGCCCGTAAGCGCTGGAAATGCTAACAGCATGAAAAAGAAGATTAGTCAAGTCAAGTCTGCTAAAGACATGTACAAGTACGGCGGCATGACCAAGGGAGAGATGATGCTGCACGGCGGCAACACTAAGCCTATGGGCAAGTTTAACGGGCACCGTTGCGAGAAGCGTAACATGTGCGAGAACATGACGGGCTACAAGTTTGACGCTAACGGCGTTGGAACTCGTGGTACCAAGAGCGCCGCTAAGCCTCGTCCTAAGAACTACACCGGGAAGTAATGGGTAAGTTGTGTGCACGCGGCAAGGCTGCCGCCAAGCGTAAGTACAAAGTGTACCCGTCTGCGTACGCCAACGGCTATGCTGTGCAGGTGTGCAAGGGTACTAAGCCTGACTCTTCTGGTAAGAAGAAGACGGCCTCTGGCTACAAAAAGAAGCGGAAGAAGTGAGCCTTCGCCGCTGGTTTAAGGAGGACTGGAAAGATGTCCGTACTGGTAAGTCATGTGGGCGTAAGTCTGCAAAGGGTGGCTCGGACCGGCCGTACCCATACTGTCGTCCAAGCAAGCGTGTTAATTCTAAGACCCCCAAGACGTCCGGTGAGATGTCTAAGTCCGAGAAGCGTAGCAAGGTTCGCGAAAAGGCTAGTAAAGCAAACGCCGGCAAGAAGCCAGACCGCGTGTCTTCCACTAAGCGCCGCACCCGTAAGAAGTAATTTGGTATATTGATACAGCTTATGTATCTTAGTTGCACAGAATGACCCTGTTGGGTCTTTTATAGCAACATCTAGATATGCAGAAGACTGTATTTATTTACCGTCGTCCGAACACGACTAATCTCCCGGACGATGTTTACGTGGAAGCTAAGCGACGCATTGGCTCCGTATACACCAAAGGTGGTGACATCCTCAAGGGATTGACCATCGCTGAGCAGAAGAAGTGGCTCCCCGAAATTCTTGGCATTGCACCGACCGAAGCTGGTTGGGCTAAGGAGGCTCGCCGCTACTTTGCAAACCTGACTATTGAAGTTCCCGCTGAAGGCGTTACGCTCAACATCGCTATGGATGAGGAGGGCAACCCTATCAACGTGGTTGACTACATCAAGTACCGTTTCGCTATGGACCATCCGCACGTTTCTACGGATGAGAACAGCAACGCCGGACGTTACTTTATTTCCGACCCGCAGAAAGAAGAGGCTGCTGCTGTTGCAGATACCCGTTTGCGTAAGGATGCTTACAAGCAACTTATTCTCTTGGGCGATGACGCTGACCGCGCTATCCTTGTGCTTAAGGCCGCTGGTGTGCGCACCGCTGACCTGACGCCGCAACAGGTTGAGTTGGAGCTTGAAGACATGCTAGAAGATAACCCGAACGAGTTTATCCGCATTTGTACTGACAAGAACCTTGACACTGTCGCCCTGATTTGGGATTGCGTCGAGGCCGGCGTGATTCGTAAGAGCGGCAACACCTTCTTGTTTGGTGACGAAGTTCTTGGAGATGACATGGAGCAGGCAATTCGTTTCCTTGGTCTCAAGAAGAACAGCTCTATGCTGTTGGACATCAAAGCTAAGCTCAAGGCTTTTAGCTAATAGTCCTATAGGTTCCAGTGGAAAGGGCTCGTCATTTGGTTGGCGGGCCCTTTTTGTGTACCTTAGTGCTGGAATCGTAATACTTTCAGGATGGCAAGAAATAACTCAAAAGTCATCTATCAGGGTAAACCAATCTACTTTGATGATGCTAATGAGGCACGCTTAATGCGTGACCTAATCGATGGCACTGCAACAAGTGACAACGAAAGAACACGGGATACGCAAACGGAAATAGACGCAGCGTTAGCCGCAGGGCTTGCGGGGCAAGCTGGCTATGAACACACGGGCGCATTCGCTGACAAACCCCTTAGTAATAACTACGTCTGGCAAGCCGGAGGTGGTATTAATATTTCGCAAGCAGAAGTAGACGCAGGTACATACAAGGTGTTTTCCCTTAGCAGCGCAGTACACGCAGCGGTAGACAACCCGTACTGGACTGACCCCACTCCTACAGGCGTTACAGGCATTGGACTGTTCCAAGGTGCAAACCTGCCCAATGGGGTAAATGGTTTGTTTGACTTTGACTATGACTATGACGTCGAGTATCCTACCTCATCAGGCACTGGGTATGAAGGAAGCACTGGTCGTATTGACCTTAGCGATTTGCGTCCCGGAGACCAGCTTCGCGTGCGCTTTGACTTTAACGCTATTCCACAGATTGCAAACACTACGATTGAGCCAGCCCTCTGGTACTCAAACCGTAATGCGTCAGACGACATCACGTTTACTTTTCCCCTGACTTCACAGCCTGTATTCTACGGAACAGGTACGGTAGGTAACACATACCTTAACCGTGTAGAGCTTAGCGCTTGGATTGCATCCGAAGAAGACGTTAACTCGCTGTCCTTGCCTGCTATCAAGTCTGACAACCCAATCACCATCCAGCCCCTTGGTATGCTGGTAACAATCATTCGATAACATGGCTATTAGAATTGCACGTAACGATGCGGGTAACTGTATCAACTTCTTTGGCTCCTCCAACCCTACCTATTGGAACGCGTGTTTGGTTGGTGAGATTAACGAGGACAACGATAACAACGTTAACGTAATTAACAGCGTACGCTCAGAAGAGTCAGGCGCCACGGTATACGAGTTCTTTAACCTTCCGTATACCTCGTTTGTAGATAAGGACAACAACGCATTTGAGAACGCGTCAGAGTGTGCCGAGTACATTACAGATAACGCCAATGTCCTGTCTAACACAGGTACGTTTATCTTTTCGCAGAATGACCTGCTTGACGCCCAACGCGAAGACACTAACACTACGGTGCTCTTCAGCAACGGCGATATCTATGCTGTAAATTCTTTGACGGCACTTGCTGCAAACGATGGTACTATTACTATTCACACTGCTCGCGGTAGCAAAGACGTTTACACCAAGCTCCGCTACTACAACACGTCTGTTAATGACGGCGCTATTACAGGCTTTAACACAGTCGCTGCTGCGGTAGACCGCTTGAACGAGGTGCTGTCTGGCGGTACTATCACGTCTGACTTGGGCAACGCTAGCTCTGAGGAAACAACTCAGTCTGCCGGTGTTACGTTTACTGTGTACGGTTCTCGCATTACTGAGACTGGTACTGGCACGCGGCTTGGTTACACCTCTACAGCAGAGGCTGGAAACTTCGATACGTCCAATGGCTTTTACTCTAATCAAACGATTAACGAGCCCGGAGAGTATTACGAGTTTAGCCAAGAGGGTGGCAACTGGAACAACACTACAGGACTGACCTTTGGTTTGTTTGACGAGACCACGTACGATGTGGCTGACCTTGATGAGGACGTGGCCGGTAACGCAGTTAAGTCCGTCCTCCGCCTTCGTCTTAAGAACACTCCCTTTACCTTTAAAGACCCTGCTTCTACGCTTGGCCGTCTTAACGAGGAGGGCTTTGCTTCTACAGTAAACACGGTAGAGCAGTGGCGTGTTGGTCTTGATGCTGACAACCGTCCGTACATTTCTGCATACATTAATAACGAGTGGACTCTGGTTTGTCGTACAGAGACGGCCGCTGCTACAGAAACTGAGTTCCGATTTGTTGCTGTAATGCCCTTGGCAAATGAGCTTCGGGGTATCCGTAACATGACGGTAAATACTATCGTTCCTGCGCCTATCCTGACGTGGTACTTTATTGAGTCCCCTGACGGAAGCTTTGACTACCCGCTGTTTGCTACGCCGCTTGAAGCTAACTACGCTGACGAGGAGTATGGTACAGCTGCAGATGGCGCTGGTGCTTCACACACGCACACTTACGTAGACGAGACGCCTACGTCTCAGACGTGGTACATGCCACAAAGCTACGCGTTCCACGACCAGAGCTCTGCACCTACGCCCCCTACGGGTGTTGTGTACAACGAGATTACTACTGGTGATGACGCAAACTACGCCCCTGCTTCGTACGGTACGCAAACTTTGACCGTAGACGAGAACAGCAACGTGAACTTTCAGATTAAGCCGGCTGGTGAAGTTGCTACGTATAACGTAACAGGTATTCCCGCAGGGCTAGCTTACAACTCTGTTTCTGGTGCTATTACAGGCACAGCCCCTGAAGTGACTGGTAACAACGTAGACAGCCCTAGTGATGAGTACACAATTACGATAACTAAGGCTAATGATTACGGCTCGTCTGTTGGTACGCTAACTTTGACGGTAACTAACCTGACGTTGCCGTCTGCTCCGATTACGGGTTGGTCGCATGTTACTGGCTCTATCGGGCTTGTAGACTCGGACACTTTAGATGATGGCAGTGCTGTTACCTTTAACGATGAGGTTGGGGATGGTCGCAGGTTTAAGATTAACAAGTTCTTTGGAAGAGACCAGATTATTTCAGCCCTTACGGAAGCTAACGACACTGTGTACATAGGCGTTGCTAAAAGCACCGCTACGTGGGGCAGTATCGATGATGCTGACTGGGAGATTGCTTTTAAGTACACGTACGTATCTGCTACCTCGATTGGAGTTGCTGTTGTAAACAACGGAACTGCAGGCTCTGCTACAACCCAATCCCACAATGCAACAGACGGCACTAACTTTAACTACTACTTCAATAATGACACTGGAGTAGTTGAGGCGCTTGCAAAGCAAAACGGCCAAGGCGGTGATTCTGAACTGTCTGACGCTGACGGTGGTACTTGGACTATTGCTGGTAGTAGGGACACCGGTGTTACGGGGAACAAGACTATCACAGTGGCTGCAGTTAACACGCAGATGGATATTAGTTCAACGGGACTTAGTGAGTTTAATGCACCAACTCCGCCCACTATTTTGACTAATTGGTCCAAAGGCGTTGACTTTTCAGGAAGCAACGAGCACCTACTTAAGGTTGGAGGATACAACGCAACCCACATGCCTATTGCAATGAGTGGGCTGTCTACGACTGTTGCTGCACCTACAACAGGGGGCAACACCTCTAACGATAGCAATGCGCGTCCTTGGGCTACTGCAATGGTATTCAAATCAGATAGAAATTCCACCAACCAGCACATTTGGAATATGGGTGAAGGGGCTTCTACAAATAACGATAATATCTACATCCGTCACGACGCAAATGGCAACCTCTACTTTGGATGGGGACGTGAAGGTGTAGGCACCAACGAGTGTAAGTTTGGAGGTATCTCCTCACTCGGAAGTTCCCAATGGTGGGGTGTCTACGTTGCGCACACAGGCGAGAGGCTAAATGGTAGCAACGCCACGGCTGCTAACCTTGCAGATTGTTTCGACATTCGCCTAATGTCAAGCGGTGATGGCGATGAATTCGCTACTCTAGGTAGTAATTTGTCTACTACTTCTAACTGGACTGCAGGCAGCACAGGAGTCCGGATGGACCGCAGTGTTACAGGCTCCCTTACTATTGGAGGACGGGGAGGCAACAGAAACTTCCACGGCACGATAGCAAGCATGGTAATTACTACTCTGCGGACCAATCTTGCAATGCCTAACGATGCTGAGATTAAGATGATGATTACCGACCCTAAGAAGTGGGAAGACGATTATCGCAATGGCCAGTTTGTTAGGTGGTCTAACTCTACTTCATACTCTGGCTACACGCCCAGCAACCAAAACACTGGTTATGGTGCGGTTCAGATTTGGTTGATGGGAGACGGTGGTTCAGATTCGTATTCCAATGGCATTAGGAATGAAGTATACCCTTCAGACCAGAACAACACTAAGCTGCAATTTAACAGCATGTCGAACAACGACATTCAGACAGTTTCAATTACCGGATTAAGTTAATTAACATGACAGCACAAGAAATGCACACCGCACTACTGCAAGGACTTCAACGAGTTAATGCAAACGCGTATGACTTCTTTACAACAGAAGAACGCGACCATTGGCTAAACCGTGCACAAGAGCGGTTTATTAAAGACCGCGCGTTTATTACGGGTGACGTTAAGCGCATTGGTTTCGAAGGGAACCAAAAGCGCCTAGACGATATCCGGACTATTGTGGTTCAGAACTACACGGACACGTTTAACATGACTACCGCTGCAGAGTGGCGTCAGGTTGACCTTCCCGCAGACTACCTGTATCTTGTAAACATTCGCGCAGACATCCGTAAGGACAACTGTGGTAAGGTTACTATCACAAGCCCGCAGGCGCAAGTGCCTGTGCGTGTGGTAGATAACGCCGAAGTTTACTTTATGCAACAGAATCCTTTTGCAAAGGCACAGCTAAATTCACCCCTTTGCACCATCTCTGAGGACGACGTTTCAGTCTATCAGGACGCCGAAAGTTATATATTAGAAGGCATTACTGCTGACTACATTAGGATTCCCCAAAACATTGACTTATCTTTCGGTCAAGATTGTGAGCTCGCTGAGCACACCCATCAGGAGATTGTCGATATCGCGGTCAAGAATATCCTTGAAGCGATTGAGTCTCCGCGCTATCAGACATCAAGTGCTGAGCAACTCACATCTGAATAAACAATTACATTCTTATGGCTAACACCAAAGACACCCTTATTATCGTCCCAGCTAACGCTAAAATGGACGAGTCCAAGAACGCCGCTGGTCGGGTTCTCGGAGCCGACGCTACCTACGGCCTCGACATGGCCACTCCTGCTGACGCTGCTACTTTCGCTGCTGCTCAAGGATACACTGTTGCTGCTTACGCTGCTGCTACGCAAGGCGTGACCCTCGTGAACACCACCGGCGTTGCTGCTGGTGAGGAGCTCTTCGTGACCCTCATCGACGTGACCGACGGTCGTCGTCAGTTCCCTCGGAAGACTTTCCGCGCTGCTACTGCCGCTGCTCTCGCTACGGTTATCAACGATGCTGAGATTGAGACCGGCGACGGTTTTGCGCTGGCTTGCTCAGAGGCTGCTGGTGTTCTCACCATCACCTTCGCTGCTGACCGCATTGTGAAGACGGCTGCCAATGAGGACAGCACTATTACCGACGACGGTACGGGCTCTTCCGTGATTCCAGTTCTGACTGTTGGTTTGACTGCTGCTGCAGCTGCTGAGTTTGTTGGTAACAAGGTTACTAAGGCTGGCCGCACGAACCGTGTTGGTTTCCCAATTGTTGAGCCCGGTTTGTACACGGACCTCGGTTTGCAAGCTGGTGTGAACTACGACGTGCTGACGAAGCAGATTGTTTCTGCTGTTAAGTTCGACAAGAACGTTGGTGCTTCTTACCAAGACGTCGAGAACGTGACCATCATCATTGCTGACGGCGCTTCCTTGACTAATAGCTAATATTAGCTAACTACAACTTTGGAAGGGGAGGTTGCTACAATGGCTTCCTCCCCTTTCTTTTTAATTAGGAATTATGGCAGAAGCTAGAATGTACATTACAAGCACTGACCGCTTGTATATCCAGAAATACTTTACTGACGTTGCAGACGCTACAGCTGCCGATGACCGTTTCGAGGTGTCTACACCCGCAAACCAAAAGATTGTAGTAGACGAAGAGGGAGCAGATACTGCCCTGTGGAATGCAGCCGGTGTTACTTTTTACACAGCAGACAACGGGGAGTTCTTTGACCTCCGCCCTTCTGACCTTGCCGCTGGATTCCCAGACGACAATAACGAGTCTTTGTTTGCGTCGGTCAACAGCACTACTAAGATTGCAGGTTCTGCAGTTACCTTTGGTGAAGGTGCTTACGGCTTTGAGTACAACAACGCCGACTTCCGCGTACAGCTGTACATCCCTACTATTATGGATGCGCTTGAGGCAGCGGCTACTGACGTCATTAATTGCCAGTGCAACTGCGAGCTTAACTCTGCAAAGGCCCAGCGGTACATTAAGATGCGCGCTTACCTTGATTTGATTCTGTACAAGGCACAGACTGCTGTCGGGTTTTCTAGCATGCTGGAGATTAACACTATGGTTACCACCCTTACTAACTTTATTGGCGGTACCGATGAACTCTGTGGAACATGCTAAAGACTAACCTTACTACAGACAACTACTGGAAGGCTACTACTGAGGAAAACTTCATTAACGCAGCCACAGCTATTATAACGCTTGACCTGCCTGAAGACAAGTTTATGCTTCAGACTAGTGTGTGCGCAGTCCTCGATGGAGGTTATCGGGTTGTAAGTCCTACTAACTTCGACCGGTTTAACCAACTGATTGACTAAGACAAACCCCCAGTTACCGTTTGCGTAGCTGGGGGATTTATCCTATATTTGACCTAGCCCCACGCTATACAAGTACGGGGCATAAAACGTTTGGCATGTCCGCAGCAAAGTACGACCTTATTATATCTGAGGGCGCTGGCCTGTCGCTGTCCTTGGTTTACAAGGATAACGCTGGTACCGCGATTGACATTTCCGCCAAGACTCCGCGCATCCGTATTACGGATAACGTCTACGATGAGACGACGGATACCTTTAACGGAACCCTTACAACTGACGGCACGGACGGTGCCTTTACTATTACAGTGTCCTCTGCTCAAATCGAGGCTCTTGGGTTTCGTGATGGTCGGTTTATTATTGACCTTGTAGAAGGCGATACCTCTATTCAGCTTGTTTACGGCAAGCTTAAAGTTAAGGAACTTAAGTACTGATGGCCCGCCTTGACTTAACACAGAACGTTCAGAAGAACGTAGTTGAGCTGACAAACAACATTACTCAGGTTCGAGTAGAGTTGAATGCCGGCTTGCTGCTTTCTGAAAATGTTAGCGGAGGGGCCGTCCTACCCACCGCCACCACAGGCCAACTTCTTCAATACAACGGAACCGAATGGATTGCCGTTGACCTTTCTGCAGTTCTGCCTACAGCTACGACAGGGCAATACTTGCAATGGGACGGCACCAACTGGGTTGCTGTTACTCTCACTACCAGCGGCGGTGTGCTGCAGTCTGACATTGTAGTAACCGACACGGTGGGCAATGTAACGGCTGGCACTACGCTCACAGCTGGCACGTCTTTCGAGGACATCTTCAATCAGATGATGGTGTCATACCAAGCCCCCTCGTTGTCTGTGTCTGGCTGGACTACAGGCACTTACGAACATGGCTCTACGTTTTCGGATACGACGTTTAATGTGGCGTTCACTAACGACGCTAATCTCAATACAGGAGTTAATGGCACGTACAGTGTTGCTGACTCGTTTATTACTAACGTTGGGGGCGTTGTACCTGCGGCGGACGGTTCTATTACTACGGCATCTTTTAGTGGCGACATGCTCGTCACAAACTCCAATGCTGGTGTTAGCACTACGCAAAGAACAGGAGCGGCAGCGCTTACAGTCTCTGGTCACCAGAACACACAGGGAGATTCGGTCAATCAAGTCACCAAGTCTAGCACTGTTCGATTCCGTTACTGGGTCGTGGAAAGCGCTACTGCACTGAGCTCTCCGCTTGGTACTGCTTCTTCTACTATTATGCTAGGCGGGGCAGACCTTAACTTGAATGGCACAGGCTCTGGTGTAATTGAAAGTGGCTTGATGTCTAGCGTAAGTAACCTTGGCTTTACCGCTGCGGGTGGCTACGACTACGTGTACTGGATTTTCCCAGCTGCCTTTACGGTCAGCAACATGACCCAGAACACTTCTATTAATTTGTATGCTGGTGACACAGCTGACCAAACTACGGCGGTTATCCACCTTGGTCAGGTTGACATGGTTAACCAGCACGGAGAGACGGTGCGTATGCAAATGCTGCGCTCTAAGGTGTCTAATGCTTTCGCATCCGGAAGCGTAATTGCGGTATCGTAATGGCTATTAAGTTTCCAGATAGTATAACGCAAAACAACGCGAACTACATTACAGTCTCTGCTATTGACGGAGACGTGCAGGGTATTTACTTTGTAGACACTACTGCAGAACGTGATGCTATTGGTAACGCGGACACTTCACTTGATAACCACCGTGCCCTTGGTACTGTGGTATTTGTTGGCACGACTGCTTACGTCTATGATGGTGCAAACCTTACAGACGCAGAGTGGGCTGATGCTAACAACTGGACACCACTTGGCTCCTCAGGTAGTACACTTGCAGGACTCAGTGATGTAGACACTAGCAACCTTAATGCTGGGGACCACCTCGTTTATGATGGGACTGACTTTATTAGTTCTAACTCCCGTCTTAGCGTTGCTATCTCTAGTGATTCTGCTGTTAGTGTAGACAGCTGGCCAGTGGCAGACTTTGCCGGAGCAACGTACACGTACAACCTTAGAGGTTCGAGTTCGCGTACCGGCACAGTTATGGTTGACTACGATGGTCTTACGGGCATCGAGATAACCGACATCTCTACAAACCCACAGGGAACAGAAAGCGCTCATCCTGAGTTTACTGCTATTCTGTCTGGCGGTACGCATATTGCGCTGCAGGTGGTATTTGGAAATGGCTATAGTTTCAAAGCGCAGGCGACGCGCGTTTGAGTTTTAATCGATTAAATTATACATTATGGCAAACGAAACAATCTTGCGTAATGGGTTAATCTCAAAGGCTTCGTCTGAGGTCGAGGGTACCCTGAGCGCAGAAGCACTGGCGGTTATCAATTCCTCCGGTACTACACAATTCACCCTCCCTACTGGGGACGGTAGCGCTAACCAGATTCTGGTTACCAACGGCTCCGGTACAGTTACTTGGGCAGATAACACTGACGTTAGTAGTTTCCTTACTGGAATTACGAGTGAGTCTATCTTCTCTCTGAGCGACGTTGATGAGACATCCGGCTCTATTGGAAACAATGAGGTCCTTAAGTGGGACGGTTCTAACTTTGTTGGTGTTGCGGCTTCTAGCCTTGGCTCTACGACGTTGGCTGGTCTTACAGACGTTACCATCACGGCGGCTGCTGACGGAGACTTCCTCCGCCACAACGGTAGCGCGTGGGTTGACTCTGCGATTCAGAATTCAGACATCGCGTCTGGTATGATTACGCAGCACCAAGGTGACATTTCAATTACGGTTAGCCAAGTCTCTGACTTTACCCCGGGAGACTACCTGACGACTAGCACGGCTTCTAGCACCTACATTCCGCTGAGCCAGAAGGGTGCTGCTAACGGTGTTGCAACTTTGGACTCCAGTGGACTGGTTCCTTCTGCTCAGCTGCCTAGCTACGTGGACGACGTGTTGGAGTACGCTAACGAAAGCTCTTTCCCTGCTTCGGGTGAGGCTGGTAAGCTGTACGTCGACTTGTCTGATAACAGCGTGCACCGTTGGAGCGGTTCTGCTTACATCGACATTACCGATTACAGCACTCCGGGTCACACGCACGTTGCTTCTGACATCACGGACTTTGACACTGAGGTTGACAACCAGATTGCTGCTGCATCTATTGATGACCTGTCTGACGTTTCTCTTGGTGGTGACACTACTGAAGACAAGGTGTTGGCGTTTAACGCCTCCGGTAACTTGGTGCCTACCGCGATTGGCGACCTGAGTCAGTCTGATTCTGTCAGCTCGTTGACTGACACTACTATCTCAGGTACTCCTGCAGATAACGAGGTGTTGGCTTACAACTTTGGTACTAGTCAGTGGATTAACCAAACGGCTTCTGAGGCTGGCTTGGCTACGTCTGCTCAAGGCGCTCTTGCTGATAGTGCAGTGCAGCCAACTGACCTGAGCACTTACATTGAGACTACGGATAGCGTTACTGACCTTAGCGACGTTACCAACATTGGTAGCAATGGTAACATTATTGTTAACAGCGGCGGCAATCTTGTTGGTGTTTCTAGTATTAGTCACGATTCTATCACTAACTTTGACTCTGAGGTTAACGCGCTGATTACAGCTACTGACATTAGTGACCTTAGCAACACGAGCATTACTGAGCTTGACGAGGTTTCTGCTGTTGGTTCTAGCGGTCAGATTCTTGTGTCTAATGGCACCAACTTGATTGCTACGACTCTTACCGATTGGAAAGAGGACAGCACAACGCTTGCTACTGACGCAGCTTCTGACATTATTACGGCCGAAAGCCTTGTTGGTAGCTACGGTGCTATTACGCTTCACTACTCTCTGTCTGACGGTACGAACATGCGTATGGGCACGTTGATGGCTATCACCGACGGTTCTACTGTTGAGTTGACGGACATTTCTACAAACCAAATCGGTTCCGACGCAGACGAGCCTGTCTTCTCTGCTACGACCTCCGGTTCTAACCTTGCTATCAAAGTTACTGACGCTAACGGATACACGGTGAAGAGCACTTACCGTTTGATTAACGGATAATACAATTAGGAAACATGGCTGATATCAGACAAAATACCGACGTAACTGGAAAGCTAACTATTGAAGGAGGCGGTGCATCTACTCCTTTTGAGGTACAAGGAAGCAGCGATTCTGGCGTGTCTTCGTACACGCAGTTTAAGTTGACTGACCAAAACACCGGTGTTCTTCTTGAATTGTTTAATCAAGCAGGTACGTCTGAGTTTAGTGTTTCTACTTCTGGGACAACCATCGGGGGGAGCTACGTGCTCCCCCACGATGCCCCCGGTATAAATCAAATCCTCACTCGCGCAACTGGTGCGGGTGTAGGTGTGCTGTCTTGGGAGGACAACGTTGCTGACGCAGGTACTATCGGCGGAGAGCCCGTTAGCATTAGCACGTTGGGTGCCAACAACTTGTTGCAGTACAACGGAAGTGCGTGGGTTAACGTTACTCCGGTTACTCCGGCAACTCCTAATCTTTCTCAAGTAGTAACTGCTGGCTCTAGCACTGATGATGCAATCACTGTTGGTGGAATTACTGTTGACGAAGTAACTTACGACGGCGCCGACGGTACTGCAGGTCAAGTTCTTACTACAGACGGCAGCGGCACCCTTTCTTTTGAAGACGCGGCAATTGACCTTGTGGCCATTGACGTGCACAACGACTCTGGTGCTACTATTGCTCGCGGTCTTCCCGTCTACGTTAGTGGCACCCACGCTAGTGGTAAGCCCACTATTGCTCTTGCTGACAACGACGCCAGCGGCACTATGCCCTGCATTGGTTTGGTACAGGCTAGCATTAGTAACAACACTGACGGCACTGTTATCGTATCTGGAATGCAGCGTAACCTTAATACCAGTTCATTTTCCGCTGGCGACGCGTTGTATGTTGGTACTACTGCAGGTACTCTTACTGCTACCCGACCAATCGCTGTTACTAGCCAAGTGCAAAAAGTTGGTATTGTAACACGCTCTCACGCTTCAACAGGTGAGATTCTTGTTATGGGTGCAGGACGTGTTAACGACATTCCTAACGACGTTGAGATTAACGACATTTCAGACATTGACACTGCAGGTTTTGGAGATGGTGATGTTCTTGTGTATCGTACCCTTGACGGAGCTTGGGTTCCTGAAGCGTTGCCTAGTAGTGGTGCGTCTGAACTTAACGGCCTTAGCGACGTTACTATTAGCACTGGGGCAGATGGTGAGGTGTTGGCCCATAATGGTTCTGGGTTTGTTAACTCAAGCTTGGCTACCGAGGTCGGTGCCCACGTAAGCACGGGTAACTTATCAGATGTTACTAGCGCTGCCCCTGCGAACAACGACGTTCTTCTTTACGATAGCGGAGACGGAGAGTGGGTGCATGAAGGCTTTACCCTCGATAACATTATTACTGCCTCTGGCAACCTTACTACTCAGTACTTAATTGTTAACAACGCCACTGGTGTAATATCTACTGGCGGTATTACTGCCTCTGCAGGAAATATTAACGCATCTACGGGTAGTATTATTGCAAGCGGGTTTGTTCAAGGAACCGCATCTGCTTCTGCACCCGGTATTCAAGGCCTTACGTCTACTACGGAAAACGCTGGCGTTTTGTGTAAGTCTTCTATTTCAAACCCAAACGCTGACGCAACAGTAGGTTTGGAGTTGCAACTGGCTACACTAAACCAAACAGACAATGAGTTTATTCCGTCTATTTCGTTTACGGCGCGGGACGATAATAACGATGCGTTTGAAGCAGCTAACATCTACACCTACGTTACGGATGTATCGGCGGGTTCGGAGGATGCAATGCTTTGCATTAAAACCGTTGAAGCTGGTACGGTTCAGATTGCTGCTGAGTTTAACGGTGGTCTGAAAATTTACAACCACGACGAAACCGGTCAGCCTAATGACGACCTTGTTATCTACAACCCTACTACCAGCCCCGCAACCGACGACGCTACCGGCACAATCGTTATGCGTGGTAAGAACAGCGCAAACGCAGACACAGACTTTGTTAAGTTTATTGGAGGAGTCTCTGATGTAACTAGCGGAAGTGAGGAAGGAGCAGCCGTGTTTGCAGTTATGAACGGCGGCACTATGACTGAGGTGCTTGAGTTTTCGTACCTCGATGGTATTAATTTCTACAACAACAAGTACGCCTTCCCTGACGCCACACCTACTGCTGGTCAAGTCCTTGTTGCTAACGCTAGTAATCCTAGTAATCTTGAGTGGGGTAGTGCTGGTGGTGGTAACAAAGTTTACTTTAGCAAAATGGGTAAGGGTACCCTTGCTACCCCGACTAACCGTTGGTACGGTGACGCTAGTGAGGGGGCTATGGAAGACTTTCAGTCTACCCACTCTAGCGCTATCGACCCCGGTACTATTAACGGTGCGGTTGACAACTATTTCCACAACGGGTTTGTTGCACCGTTTGATTTTACAAACGTGCGTGTTGTTGGCATGCTGGCAAACGCAGGAGACGCTGATTTGAATACCAACGACCTAACGCTTGAGTTGTGGAGAATCCACTCTTTGACTTCTGGTACAGATAACGGCTCTATTTCTCTTATGGGTTCTACTACCCAGACGTTTAACAGCGACACCAACGCTGTGTTTAGCATCGACTTTGATTGCACTAGCAACTTGCCTGAAGACGGGGACGCGTTCTTTATTACGTTTACTAGCCAAGACTCTACATCAGCTATTGCGTTTAAGTTTAATTTGACCTTTGAGTGCACCTAACGTATATTTACAAGATGCGTATTATCAATACTTGGGGTAATCCTAACAAACAAAACGACAAGTATCAGTTCAAGCTTCGCCTTGGCAAGCTGACTGTGCTTGATTTCTACATGGACCGTGGAGACAATAAGTGGGCCTTCACTATCCTGAACTACACCTTTAAGCCGTGAGTGACGGTAAGAAAAAGTTCAAAGACACTAAGGTGGGGAAGTTCCTGAACGGGGCTGCTCCTCACATCCTTGGTGACGTTGCCGACGAGGTGCCGGGCGTGGGTCTGATTAAGACCATCGCTAAGGTAGTCGCGGGCGACCCCGGGATGACTGCGGACCAGAAGATGGAGTTTGCTCGTCTTGCCGCTGAGGAAGAGCAGAACGCGCAGGAGCAGGTTACCCGCCGTTGGGAGGCTGATGCTAAGGCGGATGTTAAGCTGGCAAAGTTTATCCGCCCGGTTATGCTGATTGCACTAACGGCGTTCTACATGACCTTGACTATTTGGGACGGCGCCAGCCCACGGTTTATGCCGCCTGAAAACTACATTGACCTCCTCGAGGTTCTCATGCTGACTGCGTTCGGTGCATACTTTGCGGGACGTACTGTCGAAAAGATTCGTAAGTAATGGCTTCTCTCAATCAAATTGTCTACAACATCGCAGAGGCTGCGGGTGATTCTACTAACACGGTGCTCCTCGAGCGCTTGAAGTTTATGGTCGAATATTACCGTGCTCTGTTTGTACGCCGTGACAGCGCACAGAACTTTAACTTGCCTGACCGCCTTGCTCAGAACTTGACGTTTGAGATGGAGTGGGTCAATGCTGTCGAGGCTTGCGGGGTGTCTCTCCCCTGCCAAATCCTTTGCACTAAGGAGCTGGTACCTACACCGCTAAACACTAAGAATGCGAGTGGGTTCCTGTACGTTGGTGCGGTTGACGGACAAGAGAGCTATCAGTACATTACGCCGGAACAAGTGCCTTACGCAATCACCGGCAAGTTTACAGGCAACCAGCCTAAGTACTTCTACAAGAACGGACGCATCTGTATCATCAACTCTAGTGCCATGTGCATTGATGTTAAGATGGTTGCGGAGTCGCCAGCTACGGGCGGACCCCAAGGCGGTGGCGGTGTTACTTGTATTGACCCTGACGCGGAGTACCCTATTACTATGGATATGGTGCAGCGCATTACTCAGGCAATCATGGGTGCTGAGCTGCGTATGCACAGACCCGATGACGATGAGCAAATCGAACTTAAGTGAAGAAAGGTTTGGGGCTAAGGACATGTACTCTGCGTACAAGAAAGCGAATCCAAACACTGACGTCACATACCAATACTACCGAGCAGTCCTTGAATCTTTCTCAAAGCTGCTAGCAGAAGAGTTGCTCAACGGGGCAATCTTTAACATGGGGCAACGCCTTGGCACACTACGCATTAAGAAGATTAAGCGTAGCCCTAACGCTCGTACTATTGACTGGAACGAGACGTTGAAGCTGTGGGAGGAGCAGGGGAAGAAGGAAGGGTTTGTCTATTGGACAGACGACACCTACTACCGCTGGGCGTGGGACAAACGTAAGGCCCTCGTAAAGAACAAGTCTGCATATCGCTTTGACCCTACTGGTGGGAAAAAGGGACTGCGGAAGAAACTAACTGACCGTCTGCGCAACGACCCGTTTGCCGGCATGAACTACTCAGAATGAACTACAAGTTTATCTCTTCTAAAGAAGTCATCGGCAAAGTGTTCCGTGACTTGAAGCCCAAGGATTCTTCTTGGACTATGGATGCTGTCGAATGGATTGGCGAGGCCCTTGATTTTATTGGGTACCACGGTGCCTTTGAAAAGAAGGTAGACACGGTTACGGTTGACAGCCACCGAGCTGCAATTCCTTGTGACTTGTACCAACTGATTCAAGTAGAGTACAACGGGCAGGCGCTTGTGTTCGGTACGGACACTGCAGGCTACGACCCCAACCGCACTACAGCAGCACAGCCTAACACCACAGGCACTGTCTACACTTCTGCAGTCTACAACACCAACCCTAACGACGACCAGAGCCAGCCTAACTTTGGCACGCAGACTGCTGCTAGCGCCAACTTTGGCACGGACTACTACCTGCTGAATGCAGGCTACATTGTTACGTCTTTTGAGTCGGGCGACATCAAGCTGCACTACACGGCATACCCGGTAGACGGCGACGGGTTCCCTATGGTTCCTGACAACATCTACGTCAAGCAAGCGCTTGAGTGGTACATCATCCGCCAGATGATGATGGGAGGCTACGTGCACCCCGTGTTTAACTGGCAGGTGGCAGACCAGAAGTGGGGACACTACTGCGTGGCTGCAGGCAACGACCTTGCCTACCCAAGCATTGACAAGATGGAATCTTTGAAGAACATGTTCGTGCGCCTTGCGCCTAACATGAACGCACACGCGGACTTCTTCCAAGGTCAGGAAACCCAAGGACGACTCGGACGATGAAACCGCTGAAAGGACTTAACAGAGACGTTGCGCATGTAGACCAGCTCGCCGGTACTTACCGCCGGGCACGCAACATGATTCTCGACGACCTCGCTGGCGCAATGGCCAACGAGCGCGCACCTGAACTGCTCCCTGCGCTTGACGGCACAGACGAGCGGTTTGCGAGTATGCAAATCTGTGGACAGTTTAAGGTGCCGGGTGACCGCGTTATTTTTGCAGTCCACTTCCGCTACTCTACAGAGTACAGCGTGTACGATGCTAACAAAGCAGAGCAGGTCCTTGAGATGCTGCCTGACGGCACGTTTACAGAGATTGCCCTTGGCCCGCAGGGTACGTTTGGCTTTGATGCGGGTGACCCGTTCCAAGGCGTAGGCTACGTCAACGGTGCAGGAAACCTTGTGCTCGTGTACACTGATGGGTTTAACAAGCCTAGGTACATTCAGTACACTGGCACGCCATCTACTGAGCCATTCCTCGTATTCCCAGAGGCTAAGTTTCCTATGGCGCGCCCTGTGAAAGAAGGCGCAAACGATACTACCGGTAACATCCTTGCAGGCAACTACACCTTTATGATTGCCTATGAGGTGCAGGACGGCTCTGATAACCTGACGCAGTACGGACCTAGTATGGGCTCGTACCAGATTGGCGCAGGCAATACAGACGAGAACTTGCGGTTCCGTGGTTCGGCTAAGATGAAGTTCTACGGACTGGACACAAGCTACAACTACGCCCGTGTCTACGCTATTCGTGATTGGCAAGGCACCGAGACTGTTATCTACGCCGACCGCTTTGCTATTACTGACGAGGACCAAGAGTGGACGTTTACTGGGCAGGAGGTTACTAACACTGCTAGCCTTACCACTGACGCCTTGTTGATTCCTAGGCTTAGCTACACGTCTGCACAGACCGTGGCTGTTAGCGACGACCGCATGTTCTTGGCTAACCTGTCTACTGACGACATTTCGTACGAGGAAGGACAGGCTGTTGCTAACAACATTAGCGTACACTGGACTACAGACGAGGAGGGGTTGTATTCTTTCCGCTGGGACCTTTCTCAGCTTGACAGCCCTGACCCCTTTTCGCAAGTTATCCTTAACAGTTACGACCTGCGCATTACGGACTACACGTCTCTTGATTGGTCCCCGTCTGCCTCTAATAGGAACGGTGCTGACAACGAGCTTAACACCGTTGGCGGGCAGAACCAACCTGACGACTTTCAAGGAATGCTTGGCGGCTTTATGCCCGGTGAGGTGTACGCGCTGTACATTGCTTTCCTTAAGAAAGACGGCACGTGGACGCAGGCGTTTCACATTCCCGGTGGTGGAGACGACGGAGACTATAGCAGTGCTGCTCGTTTGAATACAGCTACTGTTGCTATTGAGAATGTAGACATCAATCAAGGCTCTGGCACTTGGAACATGCACGTATCCGGACGTCCGGGTTACACTGTTAACACGGCTGACGAGTACAGCAGTGCGCAGGTGTGGGTAGACGAGGGACTTGATAACACAGGCGTGCGTCACCACCTAATGCCAACGGCTAAGCAGCTGTGGCAATCTGTTAACGACGGCTACGGCGGCGAGTCTGACATGAACGTTAGCCCGTACAGCCACGAGTGGTGCAACCAGACACTAGGTTTGTACTTTGACAACGTTGTTATTCCGGCGTCTATTGCAAATAAGGTGCAGGGCTACAAGATGTTTTACGCTAAGCCGCAGTCTGCAGTAGAGCGTCGCATCAAAGCATACGTTCCGACATGGCGTCACGACGATGACCGCCTGCGTATCTACGACCCGTACTTGTTGTTTACTAAGCCTCAAGTATCTGACTGGGATATTGAAGAGGTGTACAAGCGTATGTCTTATCTTGAGCAGGGCGGTCATACAATGCAATCTGCTAGTATTGAGGACTACGCGTACCTGCCTAACAACGTTATCTACGGAGACTTTGACAATGAGTTCCGTGAGTCAGTGCTGGGCATTGCGGTGTCGGGCGGTACCCCGTTTGACGTTGACCCGTCTACTGTGTGGGACGCAGGCTATCCGGGATTCACAGCAGGTACGCACCAAGAGAAGCTGGGAGTAATTAGCGTCACAGCCCGTGCTGGAGGCGGATGGCACGTGCAGTCTTCTTTTGACCAAAAGATTACACCGCCCGAAGACTCAAATGGTTTGTCTGTCGTTAATGACAACTTTGCGTCTGCGCTTGGGGGCTTCCACAATACTGTCGGTACTGCCCAACAGTGGGGCTACGACCACATGCCTAGTAAAAACAGCGTTAGTTACGGAGCTGTTTACGAGCATGGTGACCAGCCCGGTAATTCTGGGTCGACGTATTACCGAGCAGACGCTATTGATGCAGGCACTGCTAGTGGAGACCTTCCTGATACCGCGTACCTTGGTTGGGGCGGTATGATGGGCTCTATGTCTGTCTTGTACCGCGACGAAGACAGCTACCACGTTGACTATGCTAACCGCCCGCTTGCAGCTACGCACGATTTGGTGCGAGTTGATGGGGCTGGTACGTACAAGTCTAACCAACCCGTGCGCGGTGGTGACACGTGGATTGCACCGGTAGTTGTAGAGTTTATGCACGGCGGTGATACTGCAAACACTGCCAATGTTGACGCTAACCCGACAACCGGGTTTGATACTATTGGTAAGTGTAGCTACTTTACGTGGACGCACATCTTGCCTAGCAAGAACGACCTTGATGGTTACCTTGACACGCAAGACTTGGCAGACTCGTGGGGTGTTGCTTCTGGTAAGACGTTCTACAATGGAGAGACGCTGAACAACTTTAACTTTGGTCAGCACTGGTCTTTGCTTAACGAGAAAAAGTCTGCGTACCCTGCAATAGAAGGGGCGCTTGAGTCTAATAACTACCCTAATCGTATTATCCGTAGTAACAAGCAAAACTACGAATCTACTAAGGTGGCGTGGACACAGTTTGCAGCAGCGGACTACTACGACAATGCTCTCGGCAAAGGCCCCATCCAAAACATTGAGGACTACCAAGGTGACATTATCATCCATCACGAGGATGCTATCTTTAAGACGCGCAGCAAGTTTAACTTTGACGCGTCTGGCATGAGTGTGTTTGTGGGTACGGGTGACATCTTCCAAGCCCCACCGCAGGAATTGTTTGTGGATGCCGCTGGCTATGCAGGAATCTCGCACTGGAGCCACGCGCTGTTGTCTCGCGCTGGGTACACGTGGGTAGACTTGCGTGCTGGACGTATCTTTAACTTGACTAACGGCCTTGAAGAGCTGTCTGCTAATGGCTTGCGTAACTTTATGCGCGAAGAGTTTGTTACAGCAGAGGGCTTGATGAACAATAACAGTAACATCTTTGAGAGTCAGGGCGGTGGGTTTACTATTGGCTTTGACCCAGAGAACGACCGCTTATTGTTTAGTAAACGATACACTAACTCTGTAGCCGCAGCTGGCGGAGCTTTGTCCTACGCTACTGAAGGCCAAACTCTTAGCTACAGCCTGCGTAATAAATGCTGGGTTAGTAACCACACATACTGGCCTTTCCAATACTTCCAGACATATAACAACTTGTTTATGTGGAACGAGGTAGACAACGGAGGGTACAGTTTGTCGTCTTCTACTAATGACCGAGGCGGTGTGTTTAAGATTAACGCAGCTGTTCCGGGCACGAACTACAATGCAGACGGTACAGTTAACGATACACCAGACACAAGCTTTGTAGACTGCGTGTTTAACATGGGCGGCGCTGCTAGCAAGGTCTGGCAGAACTTTAACTGGGTTACTCGTAACGGCGAGGATGAAAGCAACCGCGACCGCACTGTTACATTTGACAGAGCTCGGGTGTACAACGACGACCAGTGCTCGTTTGAGAATAGCAACTTCCGCCTGACGGACAACCGTTGGCAGTGGAACGAGTTCCGAGACGACAGCCTTGCTGGAGCTACGGGTTGGTTTACTAATCTTGAAAACTTCCGGGACAACAATGCTATTATGGATGATACCAAGCAGTGGTACGAGCGCCAGCGGTTTGTAAGTGAGTTCCTTGTTATTCGTCTTGAAACTTTGAATACTGATGGCAATCGCCTATATTTGTTGGATGTCGGGGCTACTGCACGTAAGGCTCGCCGCTAATAATATACATTACTACTATGGAGCGTAAGCGACTTAAGAAATATTCAGGCGGTGCTCAAACTAAGCCGACGGGAGCGTTTACTCAAGGAGCTGGGTTTACTGGTACTGCACTGGGCCAAGGCCTTGGAATGTTCGGCGGTATGGCTGGTTCTGCTATTGCACAGGCCGACCAAGCTGACGGTCACATGTCAACTGGTGGTGCACTGGGTAGCGGCGCTCTTAAGGGAGCATCTATGGGTATGGCCCTTGGTCCTGCTGGCGCTCTCATTGGTGCAGGCATTGGCGCAATTGGCGGTCTGATGCAGCGTAACAAGTTTAACGAAGAGTCACGTCGGCAGGAAGAGGCAGAGCAGGAAGCAGAGCGCCGTCGCAATGCTATGGAAGAGCAGATGAAGCTGCAGCAAATGAATGCTGCGCTTGACGCATTTCCTGTCAAGGGTTCTAGCACTCCTCGTTTTAACATGGGTGGACTTACAGACCCGCCCGGGGGTGAGCGTTACTTTGCTATGCCTAACTACGGCAACAGCATGGACCCTAACGCTAAGCCGTCTATGGATTTCTACATGGACGGACAGCTCATGCCTTCTACGGACTTTGCAAAGCAGTTGCCCGCTGGCATAAACATTAACGACATTGCAGCTTACGGTTACCAGAAGGCAAAACCTACGTACAGCCCTAAGTCTGGCTGGAGCTACTCTGGTCAGAATGACTACATGGAAGACTTTGCTCGCATGCAGGCTGGTGAGTACAAGCTGGGTGGTATGACGCTTGGCCCGCAGTACGAGGCAGAAGGCGGTGAGATGATTCAGTACCAGAAGGGCGACACGCCTAAGGTATTTGGTAAGGGCGGCATCTCTGAGGTGAGCTCGCAGGAATACGAAATCAAAGGACCTAGCCACAAGCAGGGAGGCGTAGATATGTCCGACGACAAAGGTGCGCGCATCTACAGCAACAAGCTGACGGTAGACGCTGCACTTATGGAAAAGCTAAGTAAGCTCTGATGGCTAAGAAGAATACATACGCTGCTATGATGAAGCAGCTCTCTGGTAAGAAAGCCAAGTACGAAAAAGGACTGGCAGAGGCAAACCGCACGGGAAACCGTAGCGGTATTGCTGATTATAGCCGCAGGCTGCAACAGCTGACTGCTGGCATGGACGAGCTGTTTGACGCTCAGGAAGCTGGCAAGCAGAAGAAGATGTACGGCGGTAAGACCAAGTACAACGATGGCGGCTTTACTGCCAAGCAGTATCAAGACTACCTTGACCATAAGCGTTACAACCGCAAGCAGGGGTATGGAGAGATTGTAACTAACCCGCACCTCAAAGCGATGGTTCCTTTGTTTGAGGCTGCTATGGCTGCAGGCATCGACCCGCTCCAAGGCTGGGACGGCACGTCTACTGGTACCTTTGGTACTAAATATGAGCAAGAGACTATTGATAACCCCAACCTTGTTGTAGAGGATGCAGGGTTTACAGCTAGTGACTACACTCGCTACAAGAACTTTGAGAAGGCTCGTAAGACTAGCAGGGGAATCTTTAAGCCAGAGGAGCTCACTGCAATGAGCGCTTTGGGTCAGAAGATTTATGCCGCACAGCAGATGGGCATTGACCCGTCTAAAGGCTTTGATGGCATCCCGCGTGACGTTCGTACTGACGAGCAGCGCCTTGCTGACCAACGGCAGGGAGAAGCTGACAAAGTTATTAAGTCTACCCAAGGTAAGGACAACCCTTACTCAGACATCACTAACAGTGACCGAGTTACGGCAGTTCCTTACGACGGCACTCCCGGTGCGTATGTGCGCGACGGCAAGATGTTTGTCAATTCTGTTCGTGCTGGTGGAGCCAACATTCTGACAGAGCCTCAGCTTAAGGACTGGAAAAATAACGGCCTTAACACGTATCTTGAGAACCTCAATCAGGGCGTGTATGGCGCCCGTAGGCAGTCTAACGTAAACCCGAATCAGGGTGTTATGACTGGCGGAGTACAAACAAGCGGAGACAATACTCCGGGTGCACCGGGTGTTGACGCCAACGGCAACCAAGTACTTGACACTGTAACAATTACCCCGGGGCCTACACCTGCTCCAGCACCTGCACCTGCACCGCAAACTGGTGGTACGGCTGCAGCTCCACAGCGTCCTGAGTTTACGCCTATCGAGCCTCTTGATATGCTTGGACCTGAGCGTATCCTTAACACTGCTAAGGGTGACGCGTACTACCCCGGCGGTGTTCAACGTAACATCCTCGGTGGTCCTCAAGACTTGTCTACTGACCCCGCTATTCCTACAAAGACTACGCGCATGCGTGAGTTTCGGGATAAGATTGGTGACGGTATCAAAGCTAATCCGCAGGCTCTTGGTATGCTGGCCGGTGGCCTTGCACAGATGTTGCCTACGATGGCTAGCATGAAGCAGATGAAGAACCTTGAGGGTCCTGTGGATATGCCGATGCAGCGTGTGCAGGCTATGAACACCGACATTCAGGTGGGCAAGCAGATGCAGCAGATTAAAGATGCAGAGGCACGTAGTGCTGCTGCTATCGCGGCTAACGTATCTAACCCTGTGGTTGCAGCTGCTATGCGGCGTGCAGGTCAGCAGGCTACACAGAGGTCTATGGCTAACCTGCTTGGCAACGAGGCTACGCAAGAAGCACAGATGCGCAATCAGAACCTGCGCATGATGAACGACACTATCAACCAGAACGCAATGATTCAAGCACAGAATCAGCAGCGTGGCGTTGACTTTGAGAATGACCGTATTGCGTCTTTGAACCGTATGCGTCAAAGCATGGGACAGACGTTGGGCGGTATGTACACGGACTTCCAGCGTGCAGCTCTTGACCGTGAGAAACTAAAGTACATGCGTGAGGCGTACGACCCGTACAACCTTGGCGCAACTGATGAAGAACGCAACCAGTAATGTCTGTATTTGACAAGTTCCGGGCTAACCCCTACGTTAGCACCTACATTGGCGCACCCGTCAACGAAATGGCTCAAGCTATGGCAGCTCGCACACAGCGGGCTGACCAGTTCTATGCGCAAGAGGATGCACTGGAGGATGCCTTCCGGCAAGACTCGCACCTCAAGCAGGACGACACAATGTTTAACGAGGCGCAGAAAGAAATCCGCGCACAGATTGAGGAGCTCTCTAAGAACCCTCACCAGAGCCAACGGCAGATTAAAGCACTGTCTCGTCAGTATGCTAACAACGACAACCTAAAGGTTGCTCGTAGTAACTACAGGGCGTACCAAGACTGGCAGACTAAGTTTGACGAGGACCCCACTAAGTTTGGAGGCGACGTCGTTGCCGGTATTGCCGCTAGTAAACTTGCTAATTATGGTGGTGCTGCTGCTGGAGACAAGCTAAAGTTTGATTCTCTGTACGAGCACAAGGACATTAACAAGACGCTGACTGACGCTGCTAAGACTATCAAGCAGCAGCAGGACGTTATCCAGACTATTGACGGTCGCTTCCTTAACACGAAGACTAAGAAGTACATTACGCCCGAGCAAGCATCGCAGGTGCTTATGGGTACGTTGATGAACGACCCGACGATTGTTAAGCAAATCCAAGAGGCAGCTGGCTTCTACGGCATGGACCCGCAAGCATACGCGTTGCAGTTGATTCAGCCGCAGGTGTCTGCTATTACTAACCCGCAGTACGACATTAAAAGCCAAGCTCTTCCTAAGGAAGGCAAGGGCAGCGGTAGCGGTGGTAGCGGCTTCGGTACTGGCGTTGGTGCTACGCACGCAGGCCCGTCTATGGTTGACGAGACGCACGGCGCGTTCCGTGGCATGAATGCAAAAGACATCATTAACAAACTGCGTACCGACGAGGGCGCCGAGAACGATGTAGTGAAGCAGGAGTTTGTTGAGTTCTACACCAACCAGCTCGGACAAGAGGCTGCTAGCGTGCAAGACAAGCACCTTGTTGAGTACATTGAACAGAATGGCATGGACGCTATCCATGAGATGGAGATGGGTAACACGACTAACTACAAGCAGTGGCACCTTGAAAAGTATGGAGAAGTTGGCAATATTAGCAGCACGCTTGAGCGTAAGCTGAGCAGCGCTGGCGTAAACGACTGGTTTGGTGACGCTTACGGCGACGGTGCAGGTAATGCTTTTGCAGATAAGTACACCAACACGACTACCAATATGGTTATCGAGGACGCGCACATTGCTCTGCAGGACATGGGCTACAGCGCTGGTGATGTTACTAAGCTTCGTCAGAACGCCTTTACTCAGCTTCTTGGTCAGGCACAGATTGAGATGCTTGACCCTGAGACTGGTAGGCCTGTCAAGAAGGGACAAGAAGACTTTGCTGAAGCAGGGTACACTGACGGCGAGCTTATTGGCTTTGGACAATCTTCAGATTACGCAGAATTTAAGGTCAAGAATGCTGAAGGTGTCGAAGAAATTGTGTATATTAAGATGCCGGCAGACCGCTTTGGTCTTACCGCTCAGCGCTTCAATCAAGGTATTGCAAAGGGCTACGGTGACGGCAAGAACGTTAACTACGCACAACTCGGTAAGTCAGCTATGGGACTCAACCCGCAACTTGGAGCAGAGGCACGTACAGCAACGTCACGCGCATTTAATGGTGACACTGATGTAACTATCCCGTTGTCTCGTTTCTCTAACCGCATGGATGGCATGGCCACCTTGGTGCGAGATGCTGACGGTGACTACACCGTAAACGTTAACGGCAAGAACATGTTGGCTAGCAACCCAGCGGCTGCTGCTACTCTTACAAACGCTATCAATTCACAAGACGCCAGTACACTTGCTGGTATCTTGTCTGGCATTGGTGTCGAGCTGAATAAAACACAGTGACGGCACACCCAACCTACACAGCACACTAAGTAATGTCTGAGGAGAACACCACGGATGGGGGAACTAATACCCCGAACCAAGAAACATCAGGAAATTCTATATCGAATACCCCTGAGTACGGTCTGAACTTTAACAACCTTTCCTTTAGCCAAGGGCCTACCGAGCAGGTACGGAGCTTTGACGAGACCAAGGAGTTCATGGACGACACGACACAGTTCGGTCGCTATGATAACTTTGAGTCTGCGGCTCTGAACCAGTCTGGCTGGGAGGCACTGGGCCGTGGAGCTATGAACGCTGTGGGCGAAGTCGTCGGCGGTGGTATGGAAGGTATCGGTGCGCTGTTCAACTGGAACACGCTGACCGACCCTAAGAACACGGAGCGCAACTTCCTTGAGATGCTCGGCCAAGAGGTGCGGGGTAGCTTTGAGGATGGCAACGAAATCTACGACCTGCGGGCTGGAGAGACTATGGACGTGATGAACGTCAAGTGGTGGGCTAAGAACCTGCCGTCTCTTGCGTCTACTGCTTCTATGTTTGTGCCCGGTATGGGTGCTGGCTTTGTTGCTGCTAAGGTTCTGTCAAAGGCAGGACGCACGCTGAACAAGATTAACAAGATTGGTAAGACTTTGGACAAGGCTGAGGAGCTGGCTAGTGTTGCCAAGGCTGGTAACATTGGTTCTGCTGTCGGTCGTCAGTTTGGTGGTGCTGTGGCCATGCGTCACGCAGAGAACATGCGTTCTGCGCACGACGTGTACGAGCAGGCTTACGCTGACATTGCTAATTCTGACGGAGGCGTCGAGCAGTTCAAGGGCACTACTGCATGGCGTGCTGCTGTTGAAGAGTTGGGACACCAACCTACTAAGGAAGAGCTTGCTGAGTACGTGGCAGGACAAGCCTCGTTGCAGTCCTACAAGGTAAACAGCCTGAACATTGGCTTTGACCTCCTGCACATGGGTGCACTCTCAAAGGCCCTCAAGGGTACGCGGGGTGTGCGTCGTGGGCTCAAGGGCGCTAAGCAAAAGGCAGCAGCTGCTGGTAAAGAGCTGACGCGTAAGCAGCGTAACATCGCACGGGCTAAGGGTCTGAGCGCTACGTTGTTTGAAGCTGGTACCGAGGGTATTGAGGAAGCTGTTAACTTTATTGGTGAGAACGAAGGTCGTTACCTTGGCCGTCAGATTTCTGGAGGCGAGCAAACTAAGTTTGGTGACCGTTTCAATGAGTACGTTGCTGATGACCACTTGTGGGAGTCTGCATTCCTTGGCGCTCTCGGTGGAGGCGTGATGGCAGGTGGCGGCTCTCTTGTTGGCCGTGGCAAGGCTACGCGTAACCATGAGAAAATCATGGAGCAGATTGAGACGCGTAAGAAAGCCCTTGCTGAGATTGGTAAAAAGGTTGATGCCGCTAGTAAGACTGGTGACGTTCGTGCGCAGCGTGAGGCTGTGCGTGAGGCCGTTACTGCAGAGGCTTTTGGAATGGGAGCCGAGTCTGCGTACAGCGGAACGGCTGACCTGCTGGAGATTCAGTTGGCTCAGTTTGAGGAGGCACTGCGCGAAGAGGGTCACAGCCCTCGCATGATTGAGCAGACGCTTAACGACATTGCTAACCAGTTTAACACTGCTGAGCAGTCTGTTGAGAAGGGACAGCTTGTGGTGCAAGAGCTCGGCCTCGATGAGGACACGGGCATGGAGGTAATGAACCAACTCCTGCAACACGACTTTGTCGCTAACAAGATTGCAAACAAGCGCCAAGCTAACACTCGTAAGCTGCAGGGTCTGCCCAAGAGCGAAGAGCGTAAGCGGGAGATTATGTGGCACTACCTCAACGAATACCTGAATAAGGAAGAGGAGCAGGATGCCAAGGTAATCGAGCGGCTTGAGGAAGCTATGGGCGGCCGAGAAGCTGTGCAGGCTATGACCGAGCGCATTGTTGGTAAGGTTGAGCAGAACACTACGGTTGACACAGCCGCTGTTGCTGCAGCAAACGAAAAGCTTGACCTTGCTATGGCTAAGGTCGAAAGCCTTAAGGCTGCAGTTGCTAACCAGTCAGACAACGAGGCTGCTAAGCGTCAACTGGCTGATGAGTTGATTGAAGCTAACGCTGCGGTAGAGGCTGCAAAGGCTGGTGTCGAGACTGCTAAGGCAGGTACTACAGAAGACATTGTTACCGAGGGCACGCCTATCCAAGAGGTTGGTGAGAACAAAGCAGACGATGTTTTGCAGAGCGAGATTGAGCTGGACTTCCAAGAAGCTGAGCTTGCTAAGCAGCGTGCTGCATTCTTGAGTGACGAGAACATCGACAAGCTGGTCGAGAAGTCTGAGGAGCGCAGGGCTGCTAAAGATAAAGAGCGCACTAAGCGGCGTAAGGAAGCTAAGGAAGAAGCTAAGACTAAGGAGGAGCTCGAGGCGCTGAAGAAGACTGCCGAGACTGTTGAGGAAGAGCAAGAGATTGACGATGCCTTGACGGACATGGTCAACCAAGCTAAGAACAACGAGACCCAGAAGGAACAAGAGCGTAGCAAGGATGTACAAGTTCCGACTGAGGTACAGAAGGATATTGATACGCTGCTTGAAAACAGCAAGTATGTACAGCTAAACGAGGATGGCTCGGCTTACGTTGATAGCCGTACAGGTCAGCGGTACGTCCGCACGACTACGTGGATGAAGGGACCGAACGCTGCAGAGGAGTCTTTCTCTGACACGTTTGGTATTCCGTCCTCTAACATTGGTAACTCTGTTGACGAGTTTGTCCGTGACTTTATGGACGGCAATGTGCGCGCACCAGAGGCATACCCCCACTTGCCCGTTGAGCATCAAGAGAAGCTGGCACTGCAACTCATGGAGTTGGAGGCACAGTTTGTTGCTAACGGTGAGAAGGTTATTGCTAAAGACGTCGTGCTGTTTAACGACATGGATGTCAGCAACTTAGACCCTAGTGCGTCTGGTGTTGCTGGTACGGTTGACCTGTTGACTGTAGACGCCGAAGGTAACTTCCGTGTCTATGACATGAAGACCATCCGTAATGCTGCGTCTAAGAAGAAGGTTGTGCCTTTCGAGACCGACGGTATTAATCGTCGTACCGGCAAGGCTAAGTACGGCACTGGAGATAAAAGCTACAAAGGCTCTCCTACGCTGCAACAGAAGCACCAGAAGCAGTTGTCTGCTTACCGCCTGATGCTGATGAACCAACTTGGACGTCCTGTTCCTGAGATTGGCATTATCCCTGTTGACGTTAGCTACGACACGAACGACAGCCTGAGCACGGAAGAGCTGAATGCTATCGTGACTGGCCGCGCCGACTACTTGGGCATGATTGCTCACACCCCGTTGGCTAAGCTTAACGGGTTGACTGAGCCTGAAGTTAACAACGCAGAGCCTGACCCGGACGACGCACCGGACCCGGGCAAAGACGATACTAAGGACGAGGACCCTCAGGATAACCAGCCTGTTACGACGGTAGAGTTGGAACCGGGTACTGTTACCATCGAGACCCCTGACCTGATTCAGTTCTTTACGGAGAAGCTGTCGGTTGACTACGACCGTCACCGTGGCGAACCCTACCTTGTGCACACCGCCAACGGCCCTATCGTTATGGACGAGAGCCTGACGAAGGACCAGATGCTGCTGTTGCAAGAGGTTATCTCTGGCGCTAACACGGAGCCTATTACTATCCGTGTTGTAGGCGACACTACGCCTATTCCAAGCGTTGAGGTTTTTGACGCTCTTAAGGATACGCACGCTGCTGATAGCTTGCTTACTGAGAAGAACAAGAAAGGCCGCCGTCAGTACCGTCCTAGCGGTAAAGGCGACACCTTGGCACTGGACATTTTTGTAGGAGACCAGCGACTTGGCACATTGCCAAACACGAGTGCGCTTATGATGGCTGCACACAGACGTGGTATGGCTGAGAGCACTAGTGTCATTAAAGGCGGCAAGAACAAAGGCTTGATGTTCCGTCAGAAATCTGAGGACGGATTTGGCGTTGGTTCACGTGTGGGCGAGGTACGTAAGCACGAGAACCGCATGATGACTGGGCCTACGCAGGCTGAGCACTTTGAGCGGGCTGCACAGATGCACGCTCTGCGCCAGCAGTTGTGGGAGCTGCACACGGCTAACGGAAAGAACATCGCTGACGGCGTATCGTTCCGTGTTAACATTAACTTTGGCGAGACTAGCTTTGGCAACAAGGCACAGGGTAGTCTCATCATGGACAGCAGCATGGAAGTGCGGGCTGAGCAGTATGGTGTGGGTGCATCTATCCGCCGTCACGGTATTGCGTTGATGATGCCTAACACGGGTAACAAGGAAATGTCCTTGAAGCGTAGTGGTGAGCGTGCTGCTCCGATTACACCTTACGGGTACAATGAGACGCGCCATCAGCAGGACGGGTTTAACCTTAGCCGCCACGAGTCTGGTGCATTGTTTGTGCCGATTGAAAGTGCAGGCGAGGTCATCTGGGTTAAGATGCCGGGCCAGACTGTAAGCATGCTAAACAACGGCGAGCGCATTGCCCGTGACATTATTACGGAGCTTGCGAATCCTACGGCTAACAGCATTGCGCGTGCACAGAACCTTATTGGTAGCAACATTGTCCAAGAGATTGAGCCCGGTGTGTTTGCTATCTTTGCAGACAATCGTAACATTAAGGTACCTGAAAGCCCAGAGAACTTAGCAGTGTCTATCTACCGCGACGGTCAATGGAGCACTCCGCTTGAGGAGATTGTGCCTAACATGAACGTTGACATTGCAGTCAAGATTGCACAAGGCGACTCTGCATTTAACACCGACGAGTCCTTTACCGTTGGTGGTACTAAGTTCGACGGCATCTCTGACTTCGTGGCTTCCGAGATGAAGCTAGGTCACTCACCTGTAGTGGACGGGGACGGCAACGTTATCAGCTGGACGCACCCACTTGCACCGGCATACCCTTATAACGAAGGCGACAAGGACAAGAGCTTCTCTAACGAGAACACCATGAAGACGCAGTTGACTATGACTGCTACCGTGTTGACGGGTGGTGAGGTTAAGCCTGTTACTACCTTGAGTGGTAAGGACTTGCTTGACGGTCTTATGGACAAGGACTCTACTGTCCCAGAAGGTGAAAAGGCGTTTGACGTAGAAGGCGACTTAGACTTCAGCTTCCTTACGATTGCTGCTGCTGAGTCCTCTAACAACGCAGACCGAGCTACCAAGATTGACATGAAGGAGGCCGAAGAGTGGTGGGCCAAGAACATGAGCTCTGTCCCGTTCAAGCGAGTCAAGGGCATCATCGAGCGTAATGGTCTCCTCGGATACGGTATCTTTGAGAAAGGTGCCGTTGAGGTGAGCGACCGCGCTGTAAAAGGTACGGAGTACCACGAGGCATTCCACGCCGTGTTCCAGATGTTCTTGTCTGATGACCGTCAGGCTAAGGTCATGGCAGACGCTAAGCGTTTGTACGGAGCTAAGAGCGAAGAAGCTTTGGAAGAAGATTTGGCTGAGGACTTCCGTGAGTATATGATGACTAGCGGCAAGAGCATGAACGAAAAGTCTGTGGTTCGCCGCTTCTTTTCTGAGCTTATGGAGCTTATCAATGCTCTTACTAAGGAAGGCTTTTCCGGCTACCGTAAGGCTAAGTTGTTTCAGCAAATCAACCGTGGTAAGTTTAACAACGCTAGCCCCCGCGTGCGGGAGTACGCTACGCGTAACATGTTGATTGCAGAGAACCTGCCTGACTACAACGAGAACGTACAAAAGGAGCTAGTGCAGAATGTGCAGTCAGCTGCCTTTACCGCTATCCGTGCTGCACAACGCGGCAAGGCTCCTGCGTCAATCATGAACTTGTACAACGACCTTAAGCAGCTCAACGCTATGAGCCGTAAGGAGTACAACGCTATGGCTAAAGCGCAGGACATGGACGGCATCCAACAGGAGGACCTGATTAACCAGAAGATGGTTCAGCTCGGTATGCAGGCTATGGTTCACCAAGCTAACATGGTCTTGAAGACTGCGCCTAATCGTGCAGAGCTTGCTGCTCGCTACAAAAAGCTGTTTAAACAAGACGTTGAGCCTATTAGCAAGTTCTTGTCTGAGCACCCCACCGTGCGCGCCTTTACCAAAAGCGCACTTGATACTGAGTTCACTGCCGGTACTAACCAGCACCAGCAGAACAACGACTCGTTTGAGAAGATGAACCCGAAGGACAGCCTGTCGGCTAACGTCCGCAACCTCATCAACACTACGCCCGAGGTCAGCATTGAGCTGTCACAGAACTCTCCGCAGATTGAGTTTCACATGGCTGCTGCTCGTTTGGCAGGACAGGAGGGTGACTTTGCTAAGGCACAGGAGCACATCGCTGAGGTGCAGAACCTTGTTAACTCTAACGCTACTGAGACACACTTTGGCCTGCCGCAGATGATGCAAGTAGACCGAGTGTTTGCGTTCATGAGCGAGCGCCTTGCTAACAAGGCTACGCCTGAGGCTATGATTGACGAGCTCTTCCGCATGGGTGACTCGTACCCGCAGTTTAAGTTGCTGGGTCTGCGCCTTATGAAAGAGACGCCGGACGTGCGCGCTCAGTTCTTTGCAGGCTTCCGCCGTGGTGACACGACTGAGTTGGTGGTGAACAACCGCAAGTTTATTGAGGTCAGGGGCCCATTCGGTGGTACCTTGGCTAACCACAACCGTGTGCCGATTCAGTTGCGCATGGAAGAAATTGCCGCTGCCAAAGGCAAGGACCTTGTGCAGACTGCACGTGACGCACAAGCTGCTGCACAACGGGCACTTAAGGAAGTGCCTAACATGACGAATGAGCAGTTTGAAAAGACTGCTAACAAGTGGCTTGACGTTATTGGCTTCCAGACTATGGACCCGCAGGCACGTAGTGTTGTCTTGGCTAAGATTACACAAGACCCAGATGCACGCGCTAAGCTGTTCTCTAATATTGCTAACGTGCTGGGCGCGTACTCTGGCGTAGCTAACGCCAAAGACGTTACAGACTTGACATCTGACAAGCTGTTTAACAAGCACTTGATGAAGCTTGCTGAGCAGTTCCAAGCTGCAGACATGGGTGCTATTAGCACTACGTTTAACAACGTGGCTGGCAGCCGTCAGTTTTCTAAGCAAGTGCCGTCGTTTATTACGGAGTGGTTCGACCAGTTCCAGAACTTCCCAGAAGGTACGGACATCGAAGCCAAGCTGCGGGAGACTGTCTTCCGTGACCCGCGCATGTACGCCACTACCTACGGCAAGTTGTTGTTCCCTAACGGAGCAAGCAAGCCGATGGACATGGCAGGCATGGCTGCTATCCGCACGTATCGTCTTGGTGGTAACGAAAGCTCACAAGCTAAGTACACGGAGATGACCGAAGAGGAGTGGATGGGTATGCTGATTTCTGCAGTGTCTAATCCGGTTGAGGTTGCGCACAACAGCAAGTACCATTTCCTGCCCATCACTACGCCGTCTGACGCTACGAACACTATGATGGTGCCGGCGTTTATCTACGACATGCGCTCTGACGCAGGCAAGAAAGCAGCGCGTATGCAGCTGCGCAAGACTATTAAGTCTGAGTTCTACGAGCTGCAGCGCGTGCCGGGCCGCTTTACTATTGGTGCGGTGCACGAGTACTTGAGCAAAGAGCTGAACAGGAAGAACGAAGACGGGGAAGGCAACTTCCAGATTGACATGGCTACGCTGCCAGAGGAGTTGCTTAATGAGGCAGTGGACAAGGCCGTGGGTTCCTTTGCTAAGGAGGCGCAAGCTCTTGTTGCTGACGAGAATTTCCAGCGCGCTAAGCAAAAGTCTAACCGCAAGGAGTCCAATAACATGGAGCTCGCACTGACGATGGTTGTGTCGGGCTACATGAGCAACTGGTCTACTGGTGTGTCTCTTGCAGGTACGCCGAACGAGTTCAGCTCTAAGCTGAAGAAGAACACGGTTGACATGCAGAAGCGCCACAAGCACATCCTGTCCCCGGGTGTTGCTAACGCAGGCGTTACTGCTCGCTCCCACTTCCGCAGCGTGACGATGGTTGAGTCCGTCGAGAATCTGCAGAAGCTTTGGGAAGGACTTGACCAGACGTTTGCTCTTGACGACAACTACAAGAAGGTTGAGATTGCAGACGCTCAGTCCTACGTGAGCCTTGAGTTCTACGAGGACATCCTGATGGAGCACGGTGACTGGACCCCTGAGATTGGTGCTGCTATTGCAAAGGCCAAGAAGGGTGAGAAGCTGGACGCTAGCGACGTGAAGTTGCTGCGCCCGTACAAGCCGTTCTATTACACGCGTCAGTTTGATGCGGACCTCGGCATGTCCCGCTCGTACCAGATTAAGAACTCCATCATCCCTGTGGTGGGTGCGCTTAGCCCCGAGTTTAAGAAGTTTGAGGACTGGATGCGCGCGTCTGGTGTTGACCAAGTGCAGATGGGCACGGCCCACAAGGTGGGGCAGCACAAGAACAACATCCCACTGCGTAACGCAGAGGGTGAGTTCACTGGCGTTGCTCCTACTACTAACGAAGAAAAAGCCTCGTTTGACGAGGAGTTCGTGTACGAGCTGCCGATGACAGGATACCGCAAGCAGGTTAACGTCACCGACCACTGGCACTCTGACTCCGAGAACAAGCTTGCTAGTCAGCTCGAGAAGATTGTGACTGCCGCCGCTGTCCGTAACATGGGCGAGGAGGGTGCTCGTATTTCTAACGAGTTCGTCCAGACTATGGATGAGATTTACAAGGAGCAGTACGACAAGTTCTTTGGTCAGTTCGAGACTAGCAACGGAGAGATTAACCCCAAGAAGTTTGCTGAGTGGCTGCTTAGCGAGATGGCTGAGGACGAGCTTACAGACTCTAGCCGTAAGCTTATTCAGGCTGGCATGTTCACCGCGCCTAGCGTGATTGGTGCAGTGCGTGGCCGTATCTTCTCTGCTGTGCAGAAGGAGGTGAACACCATTCAAGTGAACGGTGGTACGCAAGTGCAGGTGGCCAGCCAGTTCTTCCGGACTAACAAGAACCGCTTGCTGCCTATGCGCAAGGAGGGGGACAAGATTCTCCCGGCACAGATTGCTGCGTCTAAGGACAGCTTGCCTAAGGAGTACCGGGACATGACCATCGAAGAGATTCGTGCCAAGGCTCCGGAGGTGTTGCAGTCTATTACGCTGCGTATCCCGTCCGAGTCTATTAACTCTGGCGCGCTTGTCGAGATTGTCGAGTTCTTGCCTGACGGCATGGACGGCGTGATTGTGCCGGACGAGTTCGTGACTCAGATGGGTTCTGACTTTGACGTGGACAAGCTGTTCTTCCAGTTCCGTGCTAACGACAACAGCAAGCAAGACAAGCTGTTTGATTTGATGAAAGAGGTGTTCGAAGATGAGCGCAACCTTAAGTACATCATGGCACCGCAAGGATTCGACACGTTCTCCGCGAAGGCGAAGAGCCGTCCTATCCGTACGCAGGAGGCTGAGCAGCAGATTGTACACAACCCGCTCTCGCTTACCACGCACATCAGCATGCGTAGCGATAACATGGCAGGTGTTGCACTGAAGGGTAAGGCTGCTAACCGCAACATTATCTTTGAGGACCTCATCCGTAACGGTTTTGTCTACGGCGCTCCCCTTACCATCAACGGCAACAGAGCAGGCTTTGACTACCGCACGGTGTCCGACACCAACAAGAACATCCACTCCGAGGCTGTGGCTGCTGCAATGGACGGCGCTAAGGACCCGGTGTACGGTAAGCTCGGTATTACCGACGACAACTTTAGTATGTTCATGGAGCTCGTCATGCTTAGTGACGGAGACCTTGACGCGGCTATCGACCTTGTACAGTCTGACGCAATGCGCATGGAGGCTGCAGGCCACATTCGTATTATGGACGCATCCAACGACACTGTTGTTGTGATGGCTCAGACGGAAAAGGGTGAACAGTTCTTGCAGATGGCTGCTAACAACAGCAAAGAAAACTCTGCTAAGTATTACCCAGAGAAGTTCCAATTCACTGTACGCGGCAGTAGTAACTTGAACACCACGACCAATGACATGGGTACGCTCATGGCAGGCATTGGTACGTGGCGTGAGCAGGTTAGCGGTCCGATGCGTCACATCAATAAGGTGATTCGCTTGGATAAGAAGAACGTTAAGAACGACATCGAGGGAGTCATGCTGACTGGCTCGGGCAACGAGGACTTGGTGCACGGTTCGTTCTTTACCCCGGGTAGGCCGCACACTTCTGCGACTGAAACCAAGGGTGAGTTCTCAGCTGCTTTGCCGATTAAGAACCGCATGAAGTCTATGTTCAACGAGACGTCTAAGCTCTTGAACGATTTGGGTGACGGTTACTTGACATACTTGACTATGCACTCAGAGGACCGCTTGTCTCGCGGACTGAAGATGGCGCAGTGGGATGCGTTCAAGCGTAACCAAGCGGCTGCTATCCACACCGACAAGGTGACGTACACCGCGATGGGTGAGCGTAAGAACATGTCCCCGGGCCTGCTGCCTGAGAACAAGGAGGACTGGAGTCTCGAGAACTGGCTGCGCTATTTGCGCACTAGCGACGAAGTTAAGGGCGACAGCACACCGTTGGGCCGTGTCATCAGCAAGTTGCTGGTGCAGCCCAAGCCATACGAAGTGCGGGGCATCTTCTTCGACAACATTACGCTTGTCGGTATTAGCGATGAGGTTGAGGCGCGCCAGCTTGCCGAAGACGTGCAAGAGCTGTACGACTCGGATAACGACGACTTCGTGTCATTCGTTGAGGCTATCGACGCGTACGAAGCGCAGCGTTCTGGTTACGGTATGAGCCAGTCTCGTTTGACCGGTATCTTGCCGGGTGATATTACTATGGCTATTGCCCGCGCTACGGGTGCACATGGTAAGACGGACGAGGCCATGCGTGCTGAGCCTAACGCTATCATACAGGAGGACATCTGGAATCCTAATGTCCCACGTATCAACAAGCCCTTGTCTGCAGCTGTGATGCAGGTGGCTGACTCTGGTATGGTGGGTGTGTTCCGCACTAACGACGGACACGTCATCTTCCCGACGCACGAGCAGAACGGTGAGATTGAATGGGGTTCCGCTAAGTCTCCGAACGAAGGTCAGAAGTTTAACGGTAAGCGTATGCTGGAGGGTTTCCAGATTCACCAGACTTCTAAGAAGAACGAGAACTGGTACTCCAAGCTGGAGTACGGACCCGAGGTGTCTCGTGATGATAAGATTGAGCACCTCAAGGGCCGGTTCCGTAAGGCTGGTATCCACGTGCAGGTTGAGTTCGATAGCTCGTTGCCGGAGAACGGCCGCGTGGTTATTGACAAGGGAGCTGCTAAGATTACCCTGCACCCTGACACGCTGCAAGGCGACACTATCGCACACGAGTTTGGCCACATCTTGGTCGAGGGCTTGGGCTATAGCAACCCGCTGGTGCAGCAAGGTATCGAGGAGCTGCGTGACTCTGAGCTGTGGGCACAGGTCGAGGAGGCCTACCCTGAGCTGAACGACCGCGACCTCGGTATGGAGGTACTCGTTACTGCCATTGGCCGTAAGGGTAGTGAGCTGTTTGAGAACCAGAAGAA
>Ga0070746_10000033_pt1 | contig 57070 bp, 88 predicted proteins | sample VirMetDEL_Mar_21_FD_77016 | JGI IMG/M metagenome (GOLD analysis project Ga0070746, IMG submission 77016) | Aqueous microbial communities from the Delaware River and Bay under freshwater to marine salinity gradient to study organic matter... | ecosystem: Environmental > Aquatic > Marine >...
ATCTGTCTGTGCTTTCTCCACATTTCATTCTGCATGAATTTAATGTGTTTGTTCCTGGCATTTCGTTTGGCTTTTTTAATGCCTGACTTACGAGCTAATTTAATTTGAGTTTGTCTTTGTTTTGTGGTTTGTTTTTTCATAGTGTATATTTATATTGTTGAATTTTGTCAAATAACAGATTTAGAAAATGTATCTGACCGTTAAAATTTAAGTGACCACTGTCAGGCCACATCCACTTCTGAAACTGTTCTGACTGGTAGTATTGGGTATGTTCGTGTAAATAATGTATAGTGAGGGCATCATATTTATCCAGCACACTTTTATCTGCCCAATTGGTCAGTTTGAATACACCAGGAGTTGTGATAGGGTTTCTAATGTTTAATTTGTTGTGTATTTCTGTTATAATACATTCTGCACCCAGATACAGATAATTCAGTCTGGGGTCATTGGGCTCAAAAGCATTATCAAACACTTTTTGTTTCAGTGTGGTTTGTCCACCAAACAGCAGGATTTTCTGCTTATTTTCCAGTGCAAAATCACCCAGTTGTTGTAACTGCTGATACATCATTTCATTATAATGAACCTTGACCTGATGCCAGGGTTTGCTCAGAAACTCTTCTAATTCCGTATCCCTAATCACTGTGCTCACATAAACAACATGAAAATCACTGTTAGTGGGTTGATTCAAAACATCCTGCACCGTGACTTTAAAAGCATTGCCAGGAGTACAATAATTTTCCACCTGATGACCCCAGGATGTCAGTAAAGGTGTCAGTATATCATAACCATTTATAAACGTTTCTTTAAACTCTTTAGAACCCACACTGATTCCTTTCATTTTGGATAACTCACTGTTTGTTAGAGCATTCTGATTAGCAGTAAACCATACCCAATACCAACTGTCTCCGTAAAATGCTAACTTCATATCAAAAGAATTTGGTGTCTGGGTTTGTTTTTTTAATTAACAAAATTAATAATATCCCAATTAAATTGAAAATCCACAATGCTCCTAAGATTGATACATTAAAAAGATTACTTAAAAATATACAGGCTACAATTATTATAAAAAATGCAAAATATTTAAATAATATATTAAATGCGGTGTATAAGTATAATCCTGCTAAAAGTATTAGTGCTATTGCTGTTTCCATATTATTATTATAGCAAAAACTCCTGATTTGTCAAGTAAATGACTGCTATCAGTTAAAACATCTGTTAATGTATAGTGAGTATTAACAGGCTTTCTGACGCTCTGACGTGCTCTGTCTTGCGTGTTTTGTGTGTAAAAAGGTGTTATACTTGCTTTTACCTAGAATACTTTCAAATGCTTAGAATAAGCTCATACGCAATAATGCTAAATCTGTGCCATTTTCAAAGCGAAATACTAATGTGTTTGTGTAATCGTATTTTTCATACTTAAACAGGAAGTTGCCAGGCTGTATGCCTAGTTCATATAACCAGTTTCTAACGTCTTTTTTAGTGTGCAATCCAAACTCTGTCTTCTGTCTGGAATTCAACACTAATTCAAACTCTTCCCAACTATCCCAGGCCTTTTGCTCCAGTTCGTTAAAGTGTTTAAATTGTGTCATTAATCATATAATAACAAAAGATAACTTTTTGTCAAGTCATAAAAAAAGGGCCTAATAAGACCCTTTCCTTATATAGAACTTTTCTTTAGACAGAAACAGTTCCAGTAGCCATTGCTCTGTAACCAGCGGCAATAACTGCTCTTGAAGGTGTACCTAAACGGTAAACATTTCTTGATCTACCTTTTGTGTCAGTGACAGTATTTAGATAGATTGGGAACCCTTCAAATCTTAGTGATTGAATCACTGATTGTGGGTTACCTAAGCCAAATTGGCTTCTCAATTGAGCTGAACTTAGAGTTCTGCCATTTTGTAGTGCTGTTAGCACCTTCGCTTTTTTAGTAGATGTTGTCATAACGTCCTCTCTTACTATTTTATTAAAATCCATTACCAATATTGGTAACTTGTAAACTATTATACACAGGTTATACATATTGTCAAGCCTTTTTAGACAGAAAAGGCCCAAAAAATGGGCCTAGTCTAAACAAAACAGTTATTTCTGTTGTGCTTTTGCTTCTTTCTGGAATGATTTAATCATATCGTCTTTCTTAAGTCTAGCATCTAACTTGATATCAAACTCTGTTTTAGCAAAGTTATCAAGTTCTTTTTTGCTCATTTTGTTAAGAACAGTCTTTGTAGGTACTTTCTTAACTTCTGCTTCAACAACTGGTGCTGGTGCAGGAGCAGGTGCTTTTGCAGGTGTAGATACAACTTTATCTTTTTTAAAGAAACTGTTATATACAACAAATCCTACTACTACGACGATGATTCCAATTACTAGATTATCCATGGTTATCTCCTAAGTTTATCATCTAATTTACTGAGATTAGAATATCTCTTCCAATCTAATGGGTGGTCTAAATTAAAAGGATTTAGCCTTTTATATACTGTTGAGTTTATTCTGCTTTTAACATCATCAACAATGGCTTCGTCCTTTGCATCATCCAGTTCAATATCAAAGTTTTCAAATAAAGAAAACATAGCAATATCAAACTCTAGGTAACTGAACCCAAACTGGTCTTCGTCACCATTCGCTACGCCTAACCCATCAGTAGGTTTTGCAGAAATGATCGATTCTGGAACTCCCAAATGCTCTGCTAGAGCAGGAACTTCCCAACTTTTAGTGAGACTTTGTATTGGTGCTACGTCACCGACGTCACCGTGTAAAGTCCAAAACCCTGCGGCTAATTCACTAAAGTTGTCTGTACTTGCAACTATACCTTTGTGCAAACTTGCCTGGTTGTAAAGAGTAATCATTCTGAGTCTTGCTCTAATGTTTCCTCCTCTCACTCTGGCGTCTTTGCTATGGTAGAAGTCTCTGCCATGTAAATTGACATCTGCTACTTCAGTTGCGTGTTCTAAATATGATTCGAATGCTTGAGTTAAGTCTACTTGTAAATGTTCTATTCCCAAACTTTCACAAGCCTCTATTCCTCTTTCTGTTTCTGATGGTTCTTGATGGATAGGAAGTGTTAGTCCTGTAACATTCCATCCTGCGTTTTTAAATAATGCGGCAGTTAAGGCACTATCTATGCCTCCGCTCATGCCTAAAAAGACATTGTTCACATTCCATTTTGTTCTGTATTCTGATAACCCTTTAACAAGTTCTTCTCCTAACGTAGGAATATCATCATGATATACGTCAGAGTTCTTAAGGTCTTCTAATCTGTCTAAAAACCAAGAGCTTAACTCAGGGTTTCTGTTTAATTCTAGTATCTTGTTTGTGTCCATGTAGTAGTATTTATTTTTAAATAATTTTGTGTGAAAGATTTTCGAACTTAATTTTAATAAATGCCAAGTCCTCATGGCTTTTAAATCTCACCATACCTTTACGCCTTACAAATTCTGTAATGCCTAATTCTTCACAACTGTTATCAAACATCATATGATCTTCAAGTTTGTCAGATGTAAGAATAATCTGATTGTCCTTCCAATTCATCCAGTTTTTAAATTGTATTTTATGATCTGTCATAATAAACTTGCTAAATTCATTAATACAGATGTTCCTGTAATGGCACTACCTATCATAATTGCTTTGTCGTTCCATAAATGTCCAACATATACCCAAGCGATTGAACTTAATGCATAGGCTACTTTGCCTTCAGTTATAAATTCTGCACTCTGTAAAAAGACTCCTGATACTGCAAGAATAGTTGCGACCCATTTGATGTAACTGTCTATTCCACCTGTTGGTGTGCTGGGTGCAAATATATCTACTTGTTCTTGTGCTTCTGCTAGTTCTTCTTTGAGTCTCTGACGTTCAGCATTAAGTTCTCGTGCTAACTGCCCTGCTCTACTAGTGCCATCTAATTTCTTAACTTCTTCTTTAAATGATTTTTCCATTAGTTACCCATAAAATATTTCAATAAGCCTGATGCTAATACAAACATTAATACACCATTTAATAATAACAATGCTCTGTCTTTCCATAATAAGCCAACTATCATCCAGCCTGTTACTCCTATTAAACTAAAAATATTGTCAAGTAAGTTTGCCATTTCGCTATCTATATCTGGTCCGTTTATTCTAAACATAGCAGACAATAAAATAAAGAAACTTGCAGTCCACTTTATATACCAACTTGCATCATGTTTTGGGGTAGCACTTTTGTATATTCGTTTACTGTTTGCTATTTCTTCTGGATGAAAATCTTTTCCTGCCATATTATAATCCTAATCTATCGTTTGTGTTCATTGAAAATAAACTGTGTTCTTCGTGTAATATTAATTCCCATGTTAATACCTCTCTGGTAAGATCGTTGTCTGCTTCTTGTATTTTTTTCAAGATTTTTTGTCTGTGTACTATATCTACCTCATATACAAGTTCACACCATAAAAATAACAGATAAAAAATTGCTGGAGGAACAATAATAAACATTAGGACATTTGGGAATAACCAACATAATGCTACCAAGTGAGCGCCTAAGACAGCCATAGCATAGTTTCTCAAACTGTTTGTGTACTTAGTAACGTGGCTCATAATCTGCAAAAATGTAGTCTGGTTCATAATCGTTTACTAATACAAAAGGTCTGATGTGTGGATCATAACCACCAGCATCAAACAAATAGATAGGTGTATACGGCCAATCTATGCCTTCACGTTGAGCATAATTGTACACCATATAATATGCTATGAATAACCACAACGAAGGCACAACTAATAAAAATAAAACAAAAAAGTACATGGGAAATAATGCTATTAACAATAATAAATGTCCGTATGCTATTGCACCAGCATACCATTTTAAACTGCTAGTTACTTTGCTCAGCATTTTCTAGTTCTTGTTTAACAATGAATCTTATATATTCATCAGCATTAGTTAAATCATAATCAGTAACTATTGCATATAATAAAGTTAAAAATACTAACGTCATTATTACAGACAGATATATGTTTATACCGGCTGTTATCTTGAGCCATTTGATCATATGTTTCATAATGCTACTCCTAGTAATATTATTAAAACATAAGTCATAATATGTAAAAACTGGTCTGTACCATGAACTACCCAATACATTTGGTCTGCTGGTCCTAGGTTTCTGCTTTTCCAAAAATTACTTTTAACATAATCTATATGATAATGAATAATACTGTCTAATGCACCAAATAAAAATGCTGTTAGAGGATTAACATATAAAAGTAAGATAATAAAAGTAAATAAGCCATGTAATTTAGCATGAGCAACTCCACCCCAAGCACCGTAAGAGCCTTTGTCTTTGATCATCCAACTGTTTTGAGTGTAGTAATCTGCTATAAGATGTTTAAGAGCGAATAATGTAAAGAGCCCTAAGATTTCCATTTGTTAATCCCAACTCTGGGTTTGATCTATTGTGGTAATTCTGTCTGAGCCTGTGTCTGCCACAGACTGATATGTTTTTCTATCCAGCACATACATAAATGCTTTGCCTTGATTTGTAGGTACTATTGTTCTCTGATAAAAGTTTGTTGCTGGTTGGCCTGTGTAGCCTTCCATTCTATCTAAATCAGACAAAGTTTCTGAATCAACTTCCCAAACTTCGCCCTGTATGTAATGTTCGCCCTGTTCAAATACTCCAGGAAATGCTCCTAGATCTACCAATTCATAATCAGGATATGTTGTTTTTGCTTTGCCAACAATAGTGGCACCTTCAAACTGATGTAATCCTCTGATATCGCCGCCACTTTTTAGTGTGCCATAGACAAAAACTTTGTATGTTTTATCATCACTAGTAAAGTATTCTGCTTTATTATTGTCTTTATCTTCAGGCATCTAACTTTTCCTCAAGTGCTTTGATCCTGGCATTCATTGTGCTAATCAGTCTGCTTGTATCTGCATCTAACGGTTTGGCTGTACTTGCCACGGCCATTGCCTCAAGGTCGTCAATTTTAGCATTTAAGTTACCAATTACTCTGTTTTTTTCATTAATGACTTCAATTAGTTCTGCTTTTGTCATCTGTGTTGTACTTTTAACTGCCATAATTATTCCTATAATATTCTGCTATTGTAACTTAAATTTGTTTAATGTCAACCTTTTTTTCTTAAATCTGGCCTAGTTTACTGTGAGCTTGTTGTAAAATAATTTGTTTTAATGTATCTTTACAGGAGCCACATTGTGATGTTACGCCTGTTTCATTAATAAATTTTTCTAAACTTTTACTCTTTATTTCAGATCTAAATTTACTTTCAGATATGTTTTTACAAATACATAATATCATGATTTACTCCCAACATGAGCCCAAAGTCTTTCATGTCCAATATACAGTAAAAACTTAATTACCATATCAACTACTACAACACCAACCGCCGCCTTCATGGGTAATCCAAATGCCAAGGCAATAACACCTGATGTCAAAGATGCTATTATTCTCCATGTAACACTTTTGGCTACGCTTCTTGATATACTTTCTGCCATATTTTTTCTATAGTTTTAAATAATATTAGATAAAATGCTGTTGCAGTAAATGTACTAGCATCAAACTCTAATGCCGCCATAGTAAATGGATTGCCATGCGACAAGTTTGCCAATATGTGATAGCCAAACATACTCACAAAGTATGCTTTAAACATATTGAGCTTTTTACCTATAAATGTAGCAAATACTACACTAGCAAAATAACCTAATTGTGCTATATCTAGTCCTACACTAACAAGATAATACACAGTTAATGCCATTAATGGCAAACCATATTGCATTTTGCTGTTAGAACTTAATAATGGCATAAACAATGCCAATGCTAAAAAGGGTTGAAAGTTAATTATTTCTATCATTTTCTATTTCATATACTCTTTTTCTTAAACTGGTACTACTAAAACTGTGATCTCTGCCATTGTAGACCATCTTTATATTTCTGTCTTTACAAATGCTTTTACCAGTAAAAGATTTTGATTTATATTCTTCTCCAATTATTCTTATATTTATAGGAAGTGTTAATAACAAGTCCTCTAGGTCTCTTTCTGTAGCATACATCACAATTTCGTCAATATATTTTACTGCCGCAAGTTGTATTTGTCTCTCAACTACACTTTGTATTGGAGCATTTTTATCTGGTCTGTCTATTGTTGGATCTGTCTGCAGACCCACAATCAGATAATCACAATGTCGTTTTGCTTCTTCTAACATTGTAATGTGTCCTGCATGAAGCAGATCAAATGTACTACAGGTAAATCCTATAGTGCCACAATCTTTATAATCTAATCTCAATGTTTTGGCCTATTGTTTCTGTCATTCCAGATCATATAGGCCATCATTACTATTACAACAATTAAAACGTAATCAAAAACCATCTGTAAAATCCAAATACTGCTCTATTTCGCTAGTATCTGTATTTACAATTACGCCAAATAATTTACCACCTTTTCCGGCACCACAATCTAAGAATGTAGTGAGCCCTCCTAATTCACTTTCATAAGTTTCAGGATGGTCTTGGAAGTTGTCAAAATCAGGAATACCAACCATAGGTCTTGGATCATGTCCTACAAATAAATGTACATCTTTTGGGATATATTTTGTCCAGTCGTATGTTCTAATCCAATAGTCTTGTCCTTTGTGATGATATTGTGGGGCATCAAAGTCTACAGTACCCCATTTAAATACATCTCTTCTTTTTTTGTGCATGTCATCACCAAACTTCCAAAAGTCAGGATGAGCTCCAGCATGAGCAATATAAATTTTATTGTTTATATTGATATAATCTGTACAATAAGTACATATTTCCATAAAGTTTTTAGCAAACTCTGGGTTTTCTGTCATCTGATCTATTGTTGCTTGGTTAGGCGGGCCTAATTCTACATTGTTACCAAGTAGATGCCTGTATATTTTCCATTCGTGGTTGCCCCAAGTAATTCTTGCATGTCCTTTTTTAAGTAGGTATAAAAATTGAGAGCAGACTTCTGCACCATCAGGTCCATTGTCTATAAGGTCCCCAACACAAATAATAGGAATATTATTTTGTATAGAATAGTTTACAGCCTTGGTAAATGGAATACCATCTGCGTGAACATCTCCTATTATTAATTGTTTCATACCTACCTACTAATTTTAAATTATATTATAGCAAAAAATGTAAAAATGTCAACTAAGAAAGGTTGTTGACTAACACATCATAGTAATAATCTAAGTAACTTGAGGGCAGTTCTTTAAATTTAGATCTAGAAAATCTAGTATAAATGCCTTCTATTGTGGTTATCATAATTTTGCAATGGTCTTTTGTAAACCCATAACTGCCAAACTCATTTTCTATGTTCATGAACAGCAGATTAATTTTATCAGATATTTCTTTTTCGTCTATAGACAAACACTCTCTGTTTAAAAATCTTGCAAACCCTGGATTACTTTCTACAAATAATACTAAAAAATAATACAGAGTTTTTGCTTTTTCCAAATTGTTTACAGGTTTGTTACGGACTTCATATATTTTGTCTATAATAGTCTGCTCTATAAACTTAAACAATGCCTGAAATATCTCATTTTTACCTTTGTAATGTTTATAGATAGCAGGCTCTGTAATGTCGCTTTTAACTGCTAACACTTTGGTTGTAATGTTTGGTAAGTCATCTTCTTGTAATAAGTTTACAAGAGATTCTAGTATCATATGTTTTCTATTAACGGTTGCCATGATCCTTCAGATTCTGATAAATAAGTATATTGTTTAGGAGTATTTAGTGGCACAAGTCAAGAATTACGGATTAATTGGTGTAGGAAATAACCTTCAGTTAGGCAAAAACGGGCCTAAATTATTAGGTAATGCAACTACAGATACTGTTCAAGTCACTAATGAGGGTGGCATATCTTTATCTGAAATCCAAGCCGCAAATGCCACAACATCATCTGCATTAGTCACAAAGGCACAATTAGATGAAGTAAGTTCAAGTGCCGCCTCAGATGGTTTTAGTTTAACACTAGGTAACATAGATGCTAGTGGAGACGGCGATTGGCATATTACTCCAAACCAAGGAGACTACGAAGGTAATACATCAGTAACCAGACAAGGTGCTGTTACTAGTTTATCAAATACAGAAAAAGTATCAGAAGCGATTGACAAAATTAACGAAGCAGTATTAAATGTATATAATGATACTTTTGTTAGAGATGTAGACTTTACTGTTGATAATAGTACAGGTGGTAGTCCACTTGTAAGTACACTGACAATTAGTGCTACAGGTAATGCTAACAGATATACAATTGATTGGGGAGATGGCACCTCAACAACTGCAACAAGCGATAGTACTCCTACTCATACATATACTGATAATACTAACTCTCCTTTTGATGTAGTAGTTACAGCATTTAATAATTTAGGTGCAGGAGAAGGCAGTACAACAAGTTTAACAAAGAACAATTTTATTACATTATACACAGCAGACCCAGTTGCTGACTTTAAATTTTATGCGGCATCAAGTGGTGGTAGTAATGTAAGTATAGTTGATGACGGTACAGCATTGTACTTTGACAATGACACTACAAATATTGGTAGTGCAGACGCCACATACAGAATTGAGTGGGGCGATGGAAGTGCTAATGCTAATATATCAGCAGATACAGATGCTGGTGGTACACAAGGAACCAGATTAGCTCATACATTTACAACATCAACGGAAACAGATCAATTAAGAACAGTAAAATTAACACTTTTAACTCATACTACAGCAGATCCTAGCACAGTTCCTAACAATACATCTGCAATAGTTAAAGTTTACGATACTCATACACCAGATATATCAGCAAACACCACTAACGTAATTAATGAACAAGGAACAAGTGGTGGCGTTGTTCAGTTTACTAATAATACTGAAGCAACAATAGGAAGTTATGCTGATTTTGGAATAATTTACAGATATAATTGGGGAGACGGCACAAGTTCAGATGTAAACGTAGGTGCTGGAGGCTCAGGTGATACAGGCGGAACAATTAATCACACTTATGAATTAAGTGGAGCAGAGCAAAGCAGTGGTGCTAATGCAGACTATACTGGTAACTTACAGGTTATCTCAAGTCATACAGGCTCACCATTTACAAGTACAGACTTTACAATTCATGTTGAACCAGACGTTAGAGCAAGTATCACAGGCTCAACAACTACTCCTGGATTAACATCATCAAACGATAACAATTTAACACTTTATAATGGCACAGACCTTAGTGGTACTGACAGAGCAGAAGTTACAATAGATAACAACTCTGTAAATGGAACGGTTTACTCTTATGATTGGGGAGATAGTACTAGTAATGCTAACATAACATCAGGTGCTGGTGATTTATCATCAAACATTACCCATTCATATAATGGACAAAGTGCTGGAAACTATACAACAACTATAACAGTTACAGGTACTCCAGATATCACAGCACAAAGTGATACAGATACTGTAGTATTTTCATTAGAAAATGTACCAGCCGCACCTGCTAGTGTGTCTAGCAAAAGTTTAACACTTAGTACAAGTGCTCAAGACACTAGTAAATTGGCTAGTGGTGCCGAAGATGCCACAGGTGGTTCACTTGCGGCAGGTAGCAGTTTAAATAGTACAACTGCTAGAAGATATGATACAACAACAAGTGTTAATACAAATACAATAAGTGATGCTTATAGAAGTGATAGTGGAACAGCAAGTGCTCTTATAGATGGCGTTGCAGATGGTACCAAAGCATTTACTACTTCAACTGGAGAGACAGGAACATTTACTTCTTTAGTTATTACCAATGAGGGTGATGCTTACAATGAGATTAGTTCAACAACATATCCTCAAAACTTCTATCAGGTATTCACAGGAAGAATTACAAAAGATATTAGTAGTATAAACTCAGGTGTTCACAGTATGGCTATTAGTCATGACAGCACAGGTACTACTAATAATGTTTATATAGTCAAAGACAATGTTACAGGTGTTCCAACAGTTAATATTGGTAGTGCTACACTAGAAGAAGAAACACAAGGAACATATAGATATGTTTCTGGTGTACCATATTATAACAGTGGCTCACCACAAGTTAAACTAGTAAGTGCCACAGTTGATAACCTAACAGGACAAGCATACTTAGATAGTAGCAGTATATTTGATATTGCTAGTGGTATTAATGCTGAAGGTACAAGTAGTTCAGCAGTACAACAAGAAAGCAGAACTTATGCTCAAATAGATGGAGCAAGTAGTTTATTATCAAGTGGTACACCTATTGCTAATGTTGGTGTAGCAAGTAGTTATGCTTTAGGCAATGTTATATGTGACATTACAAGCAGTTCAGTAGCAACTGTAGAAGGTATTAAGTTTAGAGCTCAAAATGTAAACGGTTACAGTAGTTATACAGCAGATCATGGCACTAAATTACAAGTTTGGTCAGCAACACCAAGTTTTGATGAGACAAGCATAAGTGTTAGTGCTAGTTTAGGTGCTGGTTTTGATGACGGTGGAGTTAGAATTACAGGACATGGTAGTAGTTCAGATACTCCTGCTTTTGATAATGCCGTTAATAACTATACAGCAAATGCTTGGAGTGGTGCTGAAACAGTAGCAAGTACCTCAGAAGCAATAAACAGATTCAATACTGTACAACATTTTGATACAGATTTAAGTTCAGGTTATTTACCCGCAGGTCCAGACTTGAACACAGGCAGAAGTGGAGCTCAATACTTCACTTTTGCTTTCCGTAGAACCACAATGAGTAACTTTACTGTAACACTTACAGGTACAGTTAGTGGGTTCTTTATAGCCGCACCAGGCACAGATATAGATAATGCTTCAGGCTTAAATGGCTGGTTAGATGCTGGTACTACATACGCAGGTAGTGGTACTCCAGGATCTGATACAGGCAATGGTGGTAATGGCTCAAATGGTTGTGCTTTTACATCTGGTGACAGAATACTAGATGGTACAGCATACTCAGGAGATACATTTACACTAACATTAGGTGATCAAAATGCCACAGATGCTACAGGCAACAACATATTGGTTAGAATTAAACTAGAAGACGGAGACTCTTTTACTGGATTGAGTATAAGTTAATGGCAATATCAGATAGTCAAAAGGTAGATTTACTTTGGAAAAAGGTCGGCTTCGGCAAAATGAAGACTGACACCAATGCCAATAAGAAAGCACCTAACGAAGCCACAGTCTCAGATCCTATCATTAAAACTTCTAGTATTTGGTCACAATCAGGTAGTATTCCAGGCACAATACCTTCAGCAAATAGCAGTATAGTAAATGTATATTCAGATGCTATAAGTGGTAGTTTAGAAACTACAGAAGATGGTACATCATCAGATAACAGAACATGGAAAACAGGTTCCACAAACTGGGTGCCGCCTAGTTTTGGTTCCACATATCAGTTAAAAGTTTATGCTGGTGCTACAGGTTTAAGTAATGTACAATCAAGTGGTACACAATTATTTGAAACAGGCTCCGGTAATGACGACCAATGGTACTTTGACTATCAATCTGGTGTGCTACATTTTATTGGTACAAACTTACCTACAGATATTGGTACAGGAACCAGTAATGTAATTTATGTAAGTGGTGCTAGATATGTAGGCAGTACAGGTATTAGTGCGGCGGCAAGTGGTGCTAGTGCTACAGTATTTAAAGCAGATTTAAGTGCTCTTTATTCTGACAGTACAATTAATGCTGGTGATATTATTGTTGTAACAGACAATGGTGATGGTGAATATGCTGTTTATGTTTCTAATCAAGATGCTCCTACACAGGCAAGTCATTTAACAACACTCACAACTAGAGATAGTGCCACAGTAGATGCTGGTACACTAAAAACAGATGTTATACACACTAGTGGTAATGTAACATTAGGTAACGTAAGTAATGGTAGTAAAGTTGTTGAAGTTACAATTACTGTTAATACAGTATTTGATAGTGCTAGTGCTGGAATAACTGTAGGTGACGATACTGACACTGACAGACTGTTTAGTAATGATTATGTTGACTTAACATCATTAGGCTCTTATGTTGTAAACCCAAATTACATTTACACAGGTACATTAGATAGTGCTAACACTATTAAGACTTATGTAACTCAGGGTACTGCTACGCAAGGTAATGCAACTGTTACTGTTGTTTATCAGTAAACTTCTTTAATATAATTTCGCTTATTTGACCTATATCCTCTCGTTCTAAATCATATAGATCGCTCATATTATCCACAGCACTCTTTATGCTTACCAAAGAGTCTGACTTTGCTTCTTTAATATGTTTATACACAAAGCCTCCTGGTCTAAACTCAGGTTCAGTCATTATTACTTCTGCTAATGCTTGATAGTCTTTCATGTTTCGTATTTGTCAAACACATGATTAATTACATTGTTTACTCTAACAAAGTGAGCACACTTGGGCATATCTTTGATGCGTGTAGCACCAATATAAGTACATGTACTTCTTACTCCACCTAATATTTGCTCTACAGTATCTTTTACAGGTCCTTTGTCATAAAGTATTACTGTTTTACCTTCTGTTCCTCTGTATCCATCCTTTCTGGCACCATGTGTATCTAGTGCTGTTTGTGAGCTCATACCGTAAAATGTTCTTCTACCCATGTCATCTAACTCTGCTTCGCTTTCCTGATGTCCTGCTAACATGCCTCCTAGCATAACAAAATGAGCGCCACCACCTAATGCTTTGGCTACATCGCCTGGTTGGGTACAACCACCATCAGCAATTATATGTCCGCCTACACCATTGGCCGCATCTGCACATTCCACAATGGCACTAAACTGAGGAACTCCAACACCTGTCTGTGTTCTAGTAGTACATACACTACCTGGACCTATGCCAACTTTTACAATGTCTGCTCCACTAAGTATTAGTTCTTCAGTCATATTAGGTGTAACAACATTACCTGCTATAATTATTTTGTCTGGATATTCTGATCTTATTTTTTCTACAAAGTCTAAAAACGATTGATGATACCCATTTGCTACATCGATTGTTATTGCTGGAATGTCTGGATATGCTGTCATTACTTGTTTAAGTGTAACATAATCCAAACTGTTTTCGTCCCACAAGGCTCCTGTGCCTACACATGCTGAAATATATTTTAATTGTAGTCCATTACCTACAGCAGATTTCCATTCGTCAATACTGTAATGTTTTCTGATCACAGTCATCATTTTAAATTCCTGTAATGCTTTTGCCATACTAAATGTACCTACACCGTCCATGTTACTAGCCATTATAGGAACATAACTCAATGTTTTACCACAGTTTTTAAAATGAAATTCTCTCAATATTTGTACTTCCTTTCTAGAACTTAAAGTAGATCTTTTGGGTTGAAGTAGTACATCAGAATAATCTAAATGAATATTATAATCAATTCTCATAATAGTTTCCTATTGTATGTGTGTAAATCCGTGTTCTTCTTTGAGTATATTATAAAACAAGGGCTCACCCTTTGCTACGTTCTCATGCCAATCACTTGATGCATTTTCGTCTGCCTTATCTGATACAAATTTATAACAAATAAAGTCTTTACCCATCATAGCACAAACTTTTGCTAAAGCATAAGCCTCCATGTCTACAATGTTAAAAAGGTTATCGATTACTAGATGTTGAAATATTTCCAATGCTTCAAAATTTTCTACAAACTGGTCTTGTGTTCTACAAATTACTCCATCTGTTCCAAAGTTTAATACACTTCCTATGGCTTCATCATCACCAAATGTAATACCAGGGCCTTTTGCTAATTTGTTACCACAGTTCATATCTCCTTGTATAAACGTGGTTGCTTTAACTAGGGTGCCAGGCTCAACATTGTATGCTCCACCACATGTTCCATAATTTATAACTCTTTTAATTTCAGGATGTGCTGATAGATATCTGGTTAAAACATGGGTAGCATTTATTTTACCTACTCCTGTAAACAATATTTTTTCTGGTAATGCTTCTGGTAACTCACCTGCTAATGCTGTAACAACTAATGTGTCTTCTGTGGGTGCTCTTAAATGAGTAAAAAGAGGTGGTTGTATCATATACTATTATACCTTTCTATATTTGTGTTCATGTCTTCTCTAAGTTTTTGCCAAAGTTTACTTGACCTATTATTTAACAAATATTGATTTGATCTAGTCTTTTGTCTGGTGACAGAATTAAACGGATTTATTTTCTTATTTAAGTCTAAATCAAAATGTGTAAGTTGTTCTGTAATTTGCAGAGCTCTGTCTACAGGACTATCCAAATCATCAAAACTATAATCAAATAATTCGTCATGTATTTCAAATCCATACTCTGTCAGATATTTGTAGTAATCTTTCTCTCCAAAAACAATTAGTGGATGTCCATTAAGTAATGGATACAGACTCTTTTCAGTTACATAAGGACCTGCTTGTATTTCTGTACCTGAAAAACTTTCACATACCAAACTTAAAACTGATTGATCAAATATAATTTTAGGCCATACTCTGAAAGTCTGATCAAACCTTCTGTTGCCAGGCTGTAAAAATACTTCTTCATAAGGTAGTTCATTATTATCGAACCATGTCAAAGCATGTTGTTTAAATTTTTCATTGTTTGAATGATCTATTAATTTTTGTATTTGTTCAATTTTATCTTCAGGGTTTTCATGTCTAAATGTAATTAAATTATCTTCTAAATTGTAATACTTTAATGCCGTTCTTAATATATGCTTGTCTGGTCTCCAGTTAAACATTAAACAATTAAACAAATATACATGCTCTTTATAATCTATGTCAGGATATTTTATTACTATATTTTGTTCTGTATTAGATATAGATGTAAAGTAATACTGAAATGGAATATATCTGTCGTGATAAATGTTTGCATTTGTTAAAGGATAGTGACAATCAGATAACATTATGTTAGGATACAAACCTAAAAATTTGTCTATTGTATCCTTTTGCCAAGGCTCTTGTGTGCTTAAAATAATTGCCTTTTTGTAAGTGTTGGCAACTTTGTCTATCACTTGCTCAAACTCTGGAGTTCTGTGATGTAAACTTCCAACGTCTGCTATAACAATACTGTCATCTGGATTATCTGACCACTCATACTCTATACCCAAACTGTTTAACACTTTATAAAAACTACTGTCCTGTGGATTATTTGGTAAGTCATTCCAGACGTCAACACTATCTTGTTCTCTACTTACTATATTTTTGTAAGGTTCAGTGTTATAATAAAGTTTTATCATTGTCGTCTGTGAGTATTGTACCTAATATTTTAGGTGTACTGTTTATAACTTGTTCTATAAAATCGTTAGGTGTATCTATGTTATGACTTATACACTCTCCTAATATGTGTCTGCCTGGAGTGTATTGTGGGTCATCTAAATCTATATAATTACCCACGTTGTTGTCCTCAATCCATTTGTTGTATTTGTCTGTTAAATTGTTTTGATGATGTATGTCGCCTATATGGTGTAACCAACCAAATGCTACCCAAGGATGCCTGTATGTTTGTTGAGATAATTTACCTTTTTGTACTAACTCTATATCATCTGTCCAGGCACAACTCCATAAGTCTTTACCCACAGTACCAAAGTCTAATTCTAACCATCCCTTTGGTTTTATATATGTAAAGTCAGCATAGTCTTCTGGCTCCATTTTTATATCATATATTGTATCGTTATCTAAGCCTGGTTGGTAATTTACTTTTAGTGATGTAAAGTATTTAGGAAATGCCTCTGCTAAAAGTTGTCTGCAATGGTCATTATCAACTCCAACATATTGTGTTAATACTTCATTGTAATGAACCATCATGTTTATTGTTTGGAAGTTATTGTACCAAGTATCAAAATCTACATCACCTGGCAACTCTTGTGTTTTATTCTTTTCTATTAATATAGGTAAGTTATCCTCAAATAAATCGTGCAATGTATTTAAGGCTTTTATTTTTGCATTATTAATATTGATAGGGTCTAGTCTTAAATCATCTGATATGTTAAACCAACCCCATTCAACATTATTAAATTCGTCTATAATATCGTTCATTACTTGTCTTGATTTTAATATGGGTTCCTCTAAAGGATTGCTATAAACATCATACGCATAATTGAATGAATTATTTTGGTTATCTATAAAATGATTTAGTGTGTTTATATGACTTGTAGTAAACTTTTTTGTTAATGGTAAATCGTTTAGTTGCCAAGTCACAACCTGAGTGCCAGGTTGGTTAAGCATAAACTCACTGTCTAATAAATGTATGGGTGTAGGTACTTCTGTAAAATTTGTAGTGTAGTAAGTTACATCACCAGGTTGATAAATTACATGATACTTCATACATATCCTAAAGTCTCATTAGGTGGTGTATTTTCATTTACAAATTTAAATATATGTTGAATGTGTTCTATGTCTTTTTCTTCTCTTACACTACATAACTCATTTGCAAAATGTATCTCAACATTATTTTCAACTGCAAGTTTTAAAAGGTAATGCCTTCTGAAAGGATCGTCTGGTAGTCCGTATATGCTACACATTACAATTCCATCTACATTATAGCCTGTAATAAATTTCTCTAAACCAGGAAGCCAATCAACATATTCATTTTCAAATTGATAATCATTTATCACTATGCCATGCTTTTTACAATACTGGTTAATTATAGAACGTTGCATAGGTAAAGGTATAGGACTACTGAATTTTGTATTCCAGCCACCATAACTAACCCATTTTTTATCAGGGTCTATAGCTCTTACATCATCTTTCTCGCCTAAGAATCTAAAATATCCTCCAGGAAGTTTTCTATGATAATGTCCACCTTTAGGTAATATCCTGCCGTCCATACTCCAACGTGTTATGTCAGTATCGTTGTTAAAATTACCGTGTATATGATGCTGTTGGAACAAGTGAGCCTGACCTGGTTTTAATGTTACAGGCCAACAATGTTTACTACATTCTTCTTGAAGTTTATCATAACTCCATTTTTCTTCATAACATTTTTTTGTAATCTCATCTGATATATCCCAACCCATTATTTGCATACTGTTATTGCCATAACATTCTGTAAAAGGTGTCCAAATAGTTCTTAATCCTAATCCATTACCAACCCAAATGCCTTGATGATATTGTAATAGCCTGCCAACTTTTGCTTGGTTAGGAATAACCATTCTGATTGTAAAGAATCTCTGTAACATCCACTCATCATCATATAATAATTGTGGTGCTATATCTTGATAATATGCATCTACTCTTTCTATAAAATCTGCATCTCCTGTTCTTTGTTGTAAATAGGCACCTAATTGGCTAACTTCTTTTACATCTAAAGTTTTGTGAACTGTTTCTAAAGTTTCAACTTGGGGGAATTTTTCTTTTGCTACTGCTAACCAATACTCTGGCCAATTGTGTTTTTCTAGGTTATATTCTAAAGTTTGATTATCCCATCTAGGGTCCAGATCTTGTAGGCTCATATTCTATATTTCCAAAATAAGTATTTATAGTCTATAAATATCAGTATGAAAATAATTCGGCTATCATTTGAACAAATATCTGACGTCTGGAAAGAACATTTATGGCCTAACAGAGTAAGTCCTATTGAAACTCATAGTGCTATGACATGGCCTTACCAAGGTAATCCAGAAGAATATGATATGAATATTTTTAATTATCCTGCATTATTTTTTGGTGTGATAAGTGATTATAAAATAATAGGAGTCAATTCAGGACATCGTACTACAGATCAGCAATACAGAAGTAGAGGTATATGGGTGAACCCAGACCACAGACGCAAAGGTATTAGTCAAATGTTATTTGAAGCAACAAAAGATCAGGCTATTAGTGAAGGATGTAAAATGATTTGGAGTATTCCAAGAAAAACCGCCCTGCCAGCCTATACCAAATTTGGTTTTGAGACTGTGGGCGATTATATTAAAACTGAAACTTCAGACGCAAATATTTATGTTAAATTAACTTTTTAAATAGTTAAGAATAGTATCAGCATCACTTACTTCAAATGGATCTCCATCAGCATTATCACTTAATCCAGGTTCCACCCAAAGATTTTCTACTTTGTAATCGTCGACAATCATACTATATCTCCAACTACGCATACCAAAACCAATGTTAGTTTTGTCCACTAAAAATCCTAATGTTCTAGTAAATTGGCCTGAACCATCTGGAATTGGTTTAACTTTTTGTATATCTAAATTTTTAAACCATGCATTCATTACAAAAGTATCATTAACACTCATGCAATAAATATCATCTACTCCATGTTTACAGATCTCATCGTAATAAGCATCATAAGTTGGTAAATGAGTACTTGAACATGTTGGTGTAAATGCTCCAGGTAATCCAAATAACACTACACGTCTGTTAGCAAATATTTCTTCAGAGGTTAAATCATGCCATTTAAAGCCTGGTGCCTCGTCAGTTTCAACTCTAGTTTTAAATGTAACATTTGGTACATATAAATCTATTGCCATTTTTCTCTCCTATTATATTACGTTATTTATTTTAACTTATAACAAACCCATTTGATATTTGGCTTCATCAGATACATGTATATCTGGATTCCATGGTGGGTCAAATGTTAAATTTATTTTTACTAAATTAGTGTCTTTTACACTACGCACAGCAAACTCTGTTTCCATCATTATCATCTCACCAAAAGGACAATTAGGTGCTGTGAGTGTCATCAAAACTTGTACATCATTTTCTTCATTTACATCTATATTGTATATAAGACCCAAGTCAACTATATTGATACCTATTTCAGGATCAACTACTCGTTTAAGATTACTTCTAACCTTATCCTCTATACTAATTTCTGAATTGCTTTGCATAATGAATCTGATAATTTAAATATATCTTCTTTACTTGTATAGATACCAGGACTTATTCTTAAAACTCCTTTGCCACCACTTACTTTATTTACAATAGGATGAGCACAAAGTTTCCCCACTCTTACAGCAATGTTGTCTAATCCCAAAAAGGCACTAACATCACTTGGGTGATATCCAGTACAGGTAAATGTATAAACATATCTGCCATTTTGTCTGTAATCTTTGTATATTAAATCCAGTCCTTTAATGTTAAAAATATCTGAATCACTCATAGCAAAATCTAAACCAGTAAAGTGTTCTTTAAAGTTTTCATATTTTAAATAATTCATCCATTCGGCCGCTCTGCCTAATCCTAATATACCTGCTAAGTTAGGTGTGCCAACTTCGTGTTTTGTAGGACCATCGTAAAACTCTACATTCCCTTTTAAATCATAATGTACTACGGAGCCTCCTCCTAATCTTACAGAACGATGTCTTTCAAAAGGCAGTCTACTATATAAAACTCCTACACCTGTTGGACCATACATTTTATGACCACTAAAAACAGCATAGTCATATGTATAACTATCGAACTCATGTGTACCTATTGTTTGACAAGCATCTATAACTACCTTTATTCCTTGGTTGTGTGCCATTTTACATAACTTTTTGCAACTTGATGGTATGCCAGTTACATTACTATGACTGTGAATACTTAATAGAGCATAAGGATATTTTTCAAACACTTTATTTGCTTCATCTAAATTTATTTTACCTGAGTCTGTAATAGGAAGTACAACCAATCTACCGTTTTCTGTTGTTCTATTTTGTGCTATCCAAGGCAATATATTTGCTGTATGTTCTGCTTCGGTAATTATTACTACAGGCATGTCTTTATACCAGTCTGCTACTATGTTAAGACCTTCTGTTGCACCTGATGTAAACATAATTTGATCAGGCTTTGCTTTAATTAGTTTGGCAAATTCTTCTCTAGCAGTTTCTATATCAGCACTTACCTTTTGGCTAATAGGAAAATCTCCTCTGTTTGCATTACATCTTTCTTCTTCATAATACTGGTTCATACGATCTAAAACACTTTGATGCGTTTGCGTACTGGCGGCACTATCCAAATAAACTAATTCTGGATTGTTTACTAGTGTTGGAAACTCTTCTTTTATGTTGTTATAAAGCATCTTTTTAATAATTCCTCAGACTCAAAGTCGTTTATGCCTCTACTCTCCAAGTAGTATAGCATGTCTTTATCCAAATTACTTATAGTACATCCATGAGTACATATAACTTCTTTGGTGTTAATGTCTAGTTGAGGCTCAGTAATCATTGTATTCTTATTGCTTAACATTAAATTTTTATTCTCTAAATGTGCCTCTGTGTTTTCTGCTTCTTTGTTTATGTTAATTTTACCAATAAAACTTGAATGTGAATTATCATCTCCTATAGTTCTTACGTCAACAATACTGCTACTGTTAGGACTCAAATGATTTACATTAACAGTCATATTATTAGTATAATTTTCAAATAAATTAAAATTTCCTATTACATTTGTATCACAATCGTTATAAATGTCAAACTCCATATTATCCTGATTATGTTTACTGCCTTCTCCAAATACTTCCACTGTGACTTTACTGCCAGGAAACTGTATAAATTTACTATCTATAACATTACATGCTCTGTCTTTATTGTTGTAATCATGTTTTCTGTTAAGGTTCAACTTAACATTGTCTCTTACAATATATGTTATGTTATATAATTTTACACCATCTTTATTTTCAAAAAATTCATCTAATGTCAATTTTGTATTTTTACCTATATCTATTATAGCAAACACACAATTAACATCTTTGTCTTTATAACTATCAGCATAACAAATACTTTGAGCAAAATTTTTATTGGCATAATATTTTATGCCTACTGGGCCTGTACTATTAATTACAGCATAATCTGACAGTCTGTTATTTGGTTTAAAATATGGCTCATATAATTTTATTTTGCTGTACTTGGAATACAAATCAAATATTTTAAAATAATCATATTGATAAGGCCTATACATACTGGTACCATTGTGTACATCAGATATAAATCCATCATCTATGACTACATCAAATTGTTCTGTATAATTAGATAACCAGTCTTCCTTTTTATTTGAGCTAGAGTTAGCAATTAAATCAACATCTCTAAGAGTTTTTAGATTCATGTTTTTATAAAAATTATTTTTTAAAGGAGATCCTTTTTGTACTAAACTGTTAAAAAATCCGTCTACTAAGTTAGGTAACACATTATTTGCTACAGTATTAGATACCATATTATTTCGTAAACCAAAGTTCACTAGGTTATGCAACTCATCTATATTGTATGTAACTTTAGACATATTCTTCAAAGCCATTAACCAACACATCATTTGCTAGTGTAATGTCACCTCTAACAACTTTATCCTTACCTAAAATTGTTACTGTATCTACATTAAGGGAATTTATTAATTGTGAATAGTGACTTATAATTAAAACTATTTTGTCTGGTTTTTGTGAGAATACATTTAAAAACTTTATTAAATGTTTTATAGCATCTACATCTAATCCACTGTCTGGCTCATCTAATATTACACATTTAGGATCTAACAATTCCATTTGTATTAACTCATTCTTTTTCTTCTCGCCGCCACTTGCTTCTACATTCAATTGCTTTTTATCCCAATTATCAGGCAGTTTAAATGTTTCTGCTAATTGTTTAAACTCATTTAAATTTTCTGTTAGCCTCTTTGCATCATCTCTTCTAGATAGTACCTGATGTAATAATTGAAAGTTACTTAAACCTTCAATGGGTGTAGGTTGCTGAAAGCCCAAAAACAATCCTGCCTGAGCTCTTTCAAATGTAGGCATAGCCAACAAGTCTTTACCATAAAACTCTACAGCACCTTCAGTAATGTAATTGGGATTTCCCATAAGAGCATGAGCAAATGTACTTTTGCCTACTCCATTAGGACCCATTATGATATGAACACCAGGACCAAACTCCAGATGTAAATCATTTAAAACTATTTGATCTTCAACTTTTACTGAAAACTCTTGTGTAACTATCATTATCCTACTGCTCCTTCTAGTGTAACACTCAGCAATTTATTTGCCTCTGCGGCAAATTCCAAAGGAAGTTTTTGAAAAACATCCTTACAAAATCCATTTACAACACAATTAACTGCGTTCTCTTCGTCTAAACCTCTGCTTTGTAAATAATACAAAGCCTCTTCTGACAGTTTACCTGTACTGGCTTCATGCTCTACTATACTGCTGTTATTATACTGCATAACCACAGGTAATGTCAATGCCTTACTGTTATCTAACATTAAACTATCACATTGTGTATAGTTTCTACTGTTATGAGCATTTTTATTGACCCTTACCATTCCTCTGTATGTGTTACTACTGTCTCCAAAACTTATGCCTTTGGATATAATGGTGCTCTTGGTATTTTTACCAACATGCAACATCTTTGTTCCTGTGTCTGCCATTTGTTTGCCTTTGGTTACAGCAACACTATAAAACTCACCAACACTATTATCGCCTCGTAATATACAACTTGGATATTTCCAAGTAACGGCACTACCTGTTTCAACCTGTGTCCAACTAATCTTACTGCTTTCACCTTTACATAATCCTCTCTTAGTTACAAAATTTAATACGCCACCAACACCATTTTCATCTCCTGGGTACCAGTTTTGTACTGTACTATATTTAATCTCTGCCCTGTCATGTGCTACCAGCTCTACTACAGCCGCGTGTAGTGTGTTCTCATCATATGCTGGAGCAGTACAACCTTCTAAGTAACTGACATAACTGTCCGCATCTGCTATAATCAGTGTTCTTTCAAACTGTCCTGTATTACGAGCATTGATGCGGAAGTATGTGTTTAATTCCATTGGGCATTTAACTCCCTTAGGAATATAACAAAAGGTGCCGTCCGTAAAGACGGCACTATTTAGGCAAGCGAAGTAATTATCCTTGGCTGGGATAATACTACCTAAATACTCTTTTACGAGTTCGGAATGTTCTTGTATGGCTTCACTTATACTGCAAAATATAATGCCATGTTTCTTTAATTCTTCTTGGAATGTTGTGGCAATACTAACACTATCAAATACTGCGTCAATGGCCACTGTGGGTATTTTGTTTTCTGCTTCTATACCAAGTAGAGAATCTCTTTCGTGTAGAGGGACACCTAACTTTTCAAATGTATCTAAGATCTCTTGTGGAATGTCTTCTTTGTTTCTAAACTTGGGTGCTGAATAATAACTTAATGCTTGGTAATCTATAGGTGCATAGTTTACATGAGCCCATGTAGGTTCTTTTATTTTTTGTAGATGTTCAAATGCTTTTAGTCTAAACTCAGTTACCCATTCAGGTTCGTTTTTTATTGCACTAAGTTTTCTTACTACCTCTTCTGTAAGTCCAGGTTCAAAGTCCTCAGAGTCTACGACTGTTTCGAATCCAGCAGTATATTGATTGGATGTTATTTTACTATAGTCAGTCAATTTTCTCTACCATAATAGTTAATGGGTGTCCATTGTTCCTACTTATAGCAACGGCTTCTGCTTTCTTTTGCTCAGCAAGTTCAAAGTTATATGTACCTGCTATGCCTTTTCCTTTTTCATGGATTAACATTGTAATATCCTTTGCTTGTTCTAAGTTTCTATTAAAAACTTCTATCAGCAACTGAATTACAAAATCCATAGGAGTAAAGTCGTCGTTAAGTAGCACCACATTATATCTATTAGGATAGGTGACGTCAGTCTGTGTAATTGTATCAGATTGTGTTTGTGCCATTATTTTTGATGTTTAGGTAGTTTAGCCTCCACAAACATTTCATGTTTGCGTTTAACAGGATTATATTTTTTCATTTTAAGTTTTCTATTTTCCTGTATAAGAGTCTTAGTCTTAACAGCAGTATAATGATAGGTATGACTGTCTCTGGTCTCACCTTCTGGTATCATGTATACTATTGTTTTCTTTTTATTACTTTTGCTTGCCATTTTATAAGTGGAGAGGACTTATTTGTCCTCTCCCACATATTTATAAACCAGATTAGCCAATTTTAATCTTTTGTGGTTTAAGTGCGTCAGGAACATTTCTGAACAGTTCTACTTTTAGTAAACCGTCCTCTAGTTTTGCACTTTTAACCTCCACATACTCAGCAAGTTTAAAACTTCTTACAAAGTCTCTTTCTGCAATACCTTTATGTAAAAACTCAACGTCGTCCATTGCTCCGGACTCGTCTGCTTTAATGGTACCAGTAATAAGTAAGTTACCGTCTTCTAACTCAATATCTATTTCGGACTTTTTAAATCCTGCAATAGCCAATGTAATTGAATACAGATCATCACCGTCTTTACTGATGTTGTATGGTGGATAGCCTTGTGAATTTGTTGCAGAATTCATCTGAGTTTCGAACTCATTAAAAAGTCTGTCAAATCCGACTGTGGCTCTATATAGTGGGTTTAGTGTATCAGAAGTGATACGAAATTGTTTGCTTACCATGATATTATCTCCTTTAAAAAGCAAGTTAATTTATTTTTACTAGTTCTTTTTAAACCCTATTGGCGAATAAAAAGATCGCATTGTGAGGTCGTTTCCGTTTGTATGTGTCTGTATCTCCTCACGACACTTGGCAAACTTCTTGGTTTCCTTTGATGTTGCCATCTTAGGTCCTTTGTTGGTTGCCCCAAATAAAAAACATGTCAACTGTTAAACCCGTGCTCTTTTGAAGACTATTTCCATATAGCAATAGTCCGAGCACTTTTGAAGATTTAACCTTCTATGCCTTTCTAATCTTGGAACTAATGTTCCTAATATTACCTTTCGTTTGGCTATTGTCCCTAGTAGGTCACCTTCACTTACGATCTGGTTTCCCTTAGTTCTTTTTACCTGTCCAGGTAATAATGCATATCTAACTTTGCAGTAGACTCCATTCTCTTACGATCCTTTTGCCCTTGCATTATTTTTTATGCAATTTTATTTATCTTTTCACTATACTTATATAGTGTTTTTTGGATAAATTTCAAGTATTTTTTGCAAAAAAGTGCTATTTTCCTCTAAAATCCTCATTCAAAGTAGTTTTTATAGCATGACAAACTTTACATAGTGTTTTATGATTACTTGGATCATTATTATAATGATTACCATCTATGTGATCTACATCTAATAATGTTCTAACAAGTCTGTTTACTACAATAGGATCTTTTACACTTTTAACTGTAGGGTGCTCTAGTGGATCAAACCCACATTCCTCACAACAATCACCTCTGCTAAAACTATGCTCTTTAGTTCCTTTTGCAAGTCCACCATATTCAACTAGATCCTTTTGATGCTGTCTGCAATACTTGTCATGTCCAGGACCTTCAAATAGTGTTAGTATTTTATCACAACCTTCAACACTACATCTGCTTTTCCTAGCCTTAAGTAATAGTTTGCCTGTTTTAGGCTTATCTATATTTGCATCTCTGAAGCTCATGATAATTCCTCTTCAGTAAATCTGTAGTTCATATTGCCACCAAATTTTGGCACAGCATAACTAAATCCTGCTAGAGTAACTGCTTGGCATAACCAGGTAGGTGCTACAAGTGTTTGGTTACATCTTTGGGATATTGCATCTGAATTTCCTTGTCTGTTCCTCCAAGATGTATAAGCATCACTAACCTTTTTGTGCTTACTGTTTTTACTTTGCTGTCTGTGTTTCCAAGTATTACCAGTAACTTTATCTAAAACATCAACAAACTGTTGTATATAATCTTCGTTGACATCTATACCTTGCTCTTCACATGCTCTAAATATATGAGACATATTGTCTATTTCCAAAGGTTCTACAGGTAAGTCTGGATTGGACAAACTGTGATACTTAAACACTTTTGCTAAAGTTTCAACACTAAATTTATCTAACCTTTTAGGAAATATTTCTGAAGGACGTGATATAGCACCTGCCATATTCTCATCACCAAACTTTGAATGTGTAAAGAACATATCATTTTCTTCTAAAGCAGTCTGTATAGCCTCCATTCTTTGGTGCCAAGGATTTTCACTACCATTATGCCTTACAGCATATACATATTGATCATAGTGATCAATCTTATCTAGTTCTTTACTCATGCTACCGTCATTAAATCCTATAAATCTGTCTCTAATTTTAGCAACATCTTTACCTGGATAGATTGCAGTAGGCATCTTAAATTTTTGTGCGTCTTTCATTGAGAGACCAAATCCATATATAGCAACTATAAGTAATAGTAATGCTGTATGCTGACCGTCCCATACAATTAATTGCTCTTCGCCCTCAACATTATCTTTATATGTTCTAATAGGGTTTACAAAGAAAGGATCAAATTTACCAAATAGTTCACACAACCATTGTGCATCTGGTTCTCTTTGTATAATTGCATTAATAACCAAAGTATCAGGAGCAACTGTTCTGCCTTCGTCTCCCAATCCTACCATGTCTTTCATCATGGCTTTAAATGTTTTATATTGAGGATACCTGATTTTAAACTCTTCACCATATGCCTCAAATACTTCTGCAATATCAGGATCTTCATCTATAATTGCTTGGTACCTTTCCCATAAGGTTAAGTAGGTATCTTTATCTGATTGGAACCTGGAGTTCCTTTTGGTGGCGTGACTTACGCCTATTGTGCCTATTGGCATTGTAGTTTTCATACTCATGTTTTTCTCCTATAATGTATATGAGTTCCTATTCCTTTCTGTGTTAGTACTTTGATCCTGGCCTTCTGGTCCTTTGATCTTTTTCCTATTTAAAATTTATAGGTTGTTATATTAATAGTATATACAAAAATTACTTTTTGTCAATACCATTTTTCATTCTTGCTTTTTGCTCAAAATATAATCTTGTGTATGTTTTTCTTATGATGGCAACTGAAGTAAATACAGCAGTTAAAAATACTGATGTTGCTACTATTCCTAATTCTAGTCTAAATGCAGTCCAAACTAGTAAAATGTTTAGTGGAAAATTAATACTTAGAGCCAGCATTGTGTCTAAAAATGCTTCTTTAAATGCCTTTTTTTTATCTGCTTCTGTTATCGTATTCAAAATGTCCTTCCAATTTATTATCTACTACTAACTTATTAAGTGGACTACCACCATGTAAAAGTTTAAACAAGGCATAGTCTTCTGGTTCGTCAAATTTAGCATCAACACACAAAGTTAAACTATATCCAATGTCCTCATAATTCTTTTCAAAACAGACTGTCCCTTTAGAAGTTTCAGCCCAAGTCCAATAATCTTTTAAAGTGTTTTGAACTGCGTTATCATAAATGAAATCGTAGTCACTATCGTCTTTGACAGTTGCTTCTATTACTCTAACTTTCAAAAGACTTCCTTTTATAATACATTACAATACCATACACACTAATAATAAACCAAAAGAATTCTATTACCATACTAGGTTTGTTTAGTGTATATAATAAACTGACTGTGACTAGGATTGCTACTAATAAATTATTAAATGAATACCAAAAACCTTTGGGATCTATTTGTTGTGTTTGCAATAGTCCATAAGTTACAATTAATAATGCTACACCTGTGTAACCTATTATTTCATAAAGGGGAACAGTAAATAGTGTCAGTTCTCCAAATTGTGTATATAATTCTATCATTATGTCGTCTCCTTTATGACTGGTCTAGTGCAGGGTTTTAGCTCTCCAGCCTGTGTTTCGTGTGGTAGGTAATCAGTATCAGCAATTACCTGCTTTAACTTTTTATTAAGTTTACCGCCATCATTTAAAAGTTCGTTACTGTAAGGAACTTCTACTGTGATTGTTGCTCTAATTGTTTTCATCGATGTCCTTCTTTTTTTTCTTTCCAAAAATCTTTTCCCAATTTTCTGCATACTTGTCTTGATCAGTAGGCTTTTGTACTGAACCTTTTCCGCCATGCCATTGGCCTTTACTCTTTTCTGTTTTGTTTTCTTCGCTCATCTGCTTTTACCAAAATCTTATTACAATGTGGGCACTCAAGATCTAAATCTAACAGCCTGGTTATTGCCTCATGTTTTAAAAAATCTACTTCTTCTTTTTCCATACTGTTCCACATCTCTGTCGGCACAGGGTAACCAACATGTTTACTAGACACTTTCACTTTTGTTTCTAATAAACAATAATTCTTTCTGCCAATTTTCCTTATTTGTTTGTTCTTGTCCACTTCCAGTTTGTGCTAATATAACACGTCCGCCATCCATGTCAATACGAATGCTATCTGTGTTTATTACTTCACCATGTCTTCCAATAAAAACACCTGTCATTTTTCCTTTTGTGTCTTCAGGATGTAGTCCTTTTATTAGCTCTATTAGTTCTTCTTTATTCATCTAAATAATATATTTGAGTATACTTTCTTGTATGCGGTATTTTCTCATAAGTTTCACAATCGTAGTCGCAATTACTACACCATTTTTCTATTGGATGATCACAAGTAGGGAATTCAAAGGATGCAGGAATTAAAAGATTTTGATTTAAATAAAAGTTTCTTAATTCTTGTTGATCTTTTTCTGTCATGCCAATCGTTCTGTGTTTATTGTATCTAATGTATCAAAATAGTCTTTATGTTCAGGTTTTTTAATCTCTAATATAGATAACCAAATTAAACATATAATAATAATTAATGCAAATATATTTTCTTTTAAAAAGTTTATCATAGATCAACTTTGCTCCATGGATTGTTCTCTCTATGCTCTAATAAATCTTGTATACTGTATATACCCATTTCTTTGTATACATGTGGTGCAACCTTGTAAGGACTTTTACCCATTGCTTTGTAATAATCTTGCATGTCAGTAATATACTTTTTAAGATTTGTATACTCTGATGCCATAGGTTTCATAACTTTGGTCATCATCCTCTTCTCATTCTTGCAATGTCTTTTGCTTGATCCGTACCTTTCATTACAGGTACAGCATTACTTTTATGCATAGTAGCAATACCCTGTATAAGATCGCCTGTGTACTTCATAGGTTCCTTTTTACCCATACCTGAACCACTTGGCTTATATGTACCTGATTTCATTTGTTGTTCCATTAAACTAGGATACTTTTCCCTATGCTCTTTATCTGCTTCTGCTCGCCAGTTAGTTTGTTTCTGCATAGGTTTGAATGTTCTGTAGTCTCTAGGATCAGGCATACTGACTTTGCCATAACAATAATCCATATACTCTTGCAATGTATCATATCTCATATGATGCATATGATTTTGCTTACAACGTCTATTATGCTCTCGCCATCTAAGTTCTAGTTCTTTAAGTTTACCTTTAGTGATCTTTGCTTTATACTTTTTGGTATTGATCATAGAAAACCTGTTATCTAAATGCATAGTCATACATCTATTATAACAGGTTGTATTAGTTTGTCAACTATTTTTTTATATTAAGTCTTAGTAAACCACCAAAAGTGTAAACTAAGAAAAGCATACACATTCCTAAAATTACATTTGAACCTTGCTCTTTTGTTTTAACAAATTCTAGAAACTCTAGTAAGTATACCATACCTAGCATGATTGCTACGATTCCTGCGGTTACTATCAGACCGTAACCAAAGTCTTTTGTTATTTCTTTAAATTTATCTAACATAAAATTTCCTATATTACTGTAAGGTTAATTCCTTACTGTTATATAATAGCATATCTTGTGGTATTGTCAAGCAAAAAATACAAGATATAGTGTTTTAACTGTAATCTTGTAGCATTTTTCTTATTTCTAATGCGTGTTGTTCTTCCATGCCAATCTGTCCTCTGGCATATTCTTCCAACATTATACTTGCATCAGCAACTTCCATTAGTAATTCTTTGTATGTCTCTACTGCTTTCATTTCATGTTCTAAACTCTCTGTGAGAATTTGTTCAACACTATGATTGTGATTTTCTTCTATATGAGAAATGTTTTGACTCGGGTGTCCACCAAAGCCTGTGATATATTCACCTGCTTGTAAGGCGTGTGCTAAACTTTCATTTGCTTGTTCTTGTAGGAATGCTACAATAGGAATCCTATTAGGTCCTGTTACCATTAGTGAACTGTGAGCATATCGTACAACTCCAGCCATTTCTAATTCCACAATTTTATTAAGTATATCACATACTTTAGACGTGTTTAATTCTTTCAATTCCATTATTCTCCGTCGTAGTATTCTAAACGTTCTATGTCTTCTTCGTTTGTTTCTTCACCATATTGTATCTCTACAATGTGACATGGTTCTTCACTACTGTTTACAATTTGATGCCAATCACCTACTCTTATATGTATAACTTCATCTGTTTTTAAATTGATTACATCATGTTCATCTGGTTTGTCTGTATCTCTGCCATGTTTTACAACACATTCACCTTTACTTACAAACCAAATTTCACTACGTTTAAAGTGTCTCTGATAACTAATGCCTTTGCCTGGCTCTATTACAAGCTCTTTGACTTTAACAACACCATCTTCAAACAAGTTACTGAACTCTCCCCATACTCTGCGTTCAGTTGGATACTTCCATTCTTTTAGTATCCAACTACTGCTATTGGCTTTATTTTCTCCACCAACACCAAATTGAAATGTATATCCATCTACTTCCATTTCCGGTATGTTGTCTTTTCCTCTATCACCTCCGTTACAAAAGACATACTCTATCCCTTCACTGGATTTGTCAAACATTTCTTTTATTTGTCTTAATCCTTGATTTACACTATTGTCACTATCGTCTACACCATAAACATAATCCACCATGCTCATGCGTTCTAATATAGTTGCTCTTTCCTCAAAAGGCATAAATGGTCTGCCTTTCTTTCTGGTAAGCCATTCATCACTATTAAGTAGTACCACAAGTTTGTCGCCATATGCGGCGGCTGATTCTAATAAGTTGATGTGACCAGAATGTAGAGGATCGAAACCCCCACTGACAACAGAAATTTTCATTATCTATTTCCTCTGAGTTTTTGAATTTTTTCTCTGCCCATGTATTCTTTTCTTCTCTGACGTTTGCCCTTAAGATGTTTTTGGCCAGTAACAGGAGTTGGCATCCATTCGCCTCGCATAATCATAATGTCTAATTCTTTATTACGACGTTTGATTGCTTGATCTTTTTTGCGTTTTCTTTTAGCAGATGGTTTTTCATAATACTCTCTTTTAGAAAGTTCTTTCTGGAAGTCCATCTTCTCTAATACTTTTTTAAGTTTTCTTATTGCAAGATTTACGTTGCCGTTAACGACTGTAATTGAACGACCTTTATCTACTATTTTAGTATTTTCGGGTCGTTTAACCTTCCAGTTTTTATTAAAATTTTGTTTGTGTTTATTCATCTATTTGTCTGTATACCTTATAATTAGCATCTAATTCCTCTCTGCCATCCAAAACCAGGACAGGATACTTATCTTTACTAGATGGATAATGATTAAATTTTACTGTTTTTACGCCCATTTCTTTTAAATCTTTTATTCTAAACATAATATTTACAATACTATTCTCAACAATACTCTTTAATGACCTTGCTCCTGTTGATGTTTTAACAGCCATATCAGCAACATTGTTGTAATATTCATCAGCAAATTCTAATGCTATATCATCCACCTCCATTAATGAGGATACCTGAAGTATAACACTATTCTTGACGTTTGTCAAGATATTTTTATATTGATCTTTATTAAGATTTTCCATTATACCAATTACAGGAAGTCTACCTATTAACTCTGGTATAAGACCATAATCTACTATATCTTGTTCAGTAATTTTTCCTAAAAGTGCTCTTCTATCATCAGTACCAACAATTTTACTTCCAAATCCTATTGTGCTGGCCTTTTTTAAACGTTTTTCTATAATTTTTTCTATGCCTACAAAAGCACCACCCACAATAAATAATACATTGGATGTATCAAAATCCACGAAATCGTCTGATATTTTTTTACCTGAATTTACTCTTACTTTTGCTGATGTACCTTCTATAAGTCTTAACAATGCCTGTTGTACACCTTCGCCTGAAACATCTCTGGTGCCTGTATTTGATTCACTACGCCTAGCCTTTTTGTCTATCTCATCTATAAACACTATACCTCTTTGTGCTAATTCTACATCAAAGTTTGCCAGATTAACTAGACGTCCCAGAACACTCTCTACATCTTCTCCCACATAACCTGCTTCAGTGAGTGTGGTGGCGTCAGCAATAGCAAATGGTACACCTAATTTTTCTGCAAGTGTTTTTACTAATAATGTTTTACCTGTTCCTGTAGAACCTAATAATAATATATTAGATTTTTCTATTTTAATCTCTTTAATTTTATTACTAATTCTTTTATAATGATTATAAGAACTAACACTCAATACCTCTTTGACAGAGTCTTGCCCAATTACATATTCATCCAGGTAATCTTTTATTTCTTGAGGTTTAGGAATATCTTCAAATTCAAAGTCTAATAAATCTAATTGAGTTTCATCTTTTACAATGTCATAGCTCAGTGTTATACATTCATTACAAATGTAAGCATCAGGTCCTGCTATAAGTTTTTCAACTTCTTCTCTTTTCTTCCCACAAAAATTACAATTTAGGTGTTTGTTATCATCCTTCATTTTTTACCAATGTATCTTTTATTTGTACTTGACTTATCTATGTCTGTTTTTGGTAAAGGCATAGCCCAGAACCCTATTTTCTTTTTGACATCTTCTTCTGAGCTTTTAACTAACATATCATATATTGCTTCTTCTGATAAATCTTCTTTATTAAGTTCACTATTAGCCATTAATCTTGCCGCCTCTTTTAAATCTCCTGATGCGACCTTCTCAACTTCAACAGGTACTTCTTTTTCTACCTCAACAATCTTTTCTACTTCAACAATCTTTTCTACTTCTGTTGGTTTAGTATTTAATTGTTCTTGAGTACTACTGAGGGCATTTCTTAGCCTATTATTATCTTTTGTAAGTTCCTCTATTTTTGAGTTGTCTGTTCTGATGACGACTCTTTCTGGACCTGGGACTTCCTTTTCGACAATTCGTTCAACCTCCTTGATGACCTCAACCTCCTTTTCAACTTCGACTTCAACGATCTTTTCAACTGGCACCTTCCTTTCAACTACCACTTCTTTAATTACTTCAACCGGAACTTCTACTATCTTTTCAACTTCTTTTTCTACTATAACTTCTTTAGGCTTGTCGTCAAGAGCCTTTAATGTTTTTGCGTATTTTGTCTCCAATGACGATAAGGCCTTTTTTAATTCGTTTACTCTTTTTTTTTCGGCGGCACTTTCAGCCATTGCTTTGGCGGCATCTTCTGCCGCACTTGCCTGTTCTTTTTGTAATTGTTTAAATGCTTTTAGGTCTTCTACATCAGGCAGTTTGTCAGGATTTAATATGTCTAGTATTTCTTGTCTGTCATCTGGATCATTAGGATCAGGATCTGGATTTTTAGGTCCTGTGCTTTCTAAGTTTACACCATATCGTAATAATGTCTGGTTTGCCGCAATTAACATCATAACTGCTAATGGATCAAACACAAATACAAAAAGTAATATGAATATTCTAATTGCTTTGTCCATAACATCTTGATCTGATGCACCATAAAGTAATTCAGCCACATATTTAATTGGGCCTACTTCTCGCTCTAAGTCTCTTACTTTACTTTCTGCTTCAAACTTCTCGTCTTTTAATACTGCAATGACATCATATATACCATCTATCTGATTATTAAATCCATCTATCTTAATTAGGTTATCGTCTTGTGCTGATTGACTATTGTTCCTTAATCTGTTTATTTCTGTATTAGCATCGTCTATGGTCTTTTGTGCCTGTAGTCTATAGGCATCTATATTTGCTTGTTGCTTGTCTATGTCTGCTTTGATGTCTGCACGTTGTTGTTCCTGTTGAGCATACAGCTCATTAGCCTGTGCAACATAGTCTATCTTTTCTGTCTCGCCTTGCTGAAATAGTCCGCCTTCATCTAATACAACTACTTCAACACCTTTGTTTCTTAAATCGTTTACTGCTTTATCTAGTACTGCTAGTTGGTCTCTGAGTCTGTCTATTTGTCCTTGTGCATAATCTATATCGCCTTGTACTCTTGCCCATGCACCATCTCTGATTGTTTCCTGTTGCGTTATGCTTTCACTTACATCAACAGTTCCACCTATACTAAGTATCCTGTCTTCCAGTATATCTATTTTGTTTTCTTCTCTGGCAATTTGGCCGTCTAGTCTATCTACTTCTGCAAATGCCACAGCACCATCACTAGACACATCACTAGCGGCTTTGGAAAGATAGCCGTAGATACCAGCAGATGTAATTAACATCAATACAATTACGGCAGTGGTAAGATATGATTTGAGTGCGAGGGAAGTTTCGTTCCAATAACGATATAACCAACTGGCTGTTAGTAGTTTACCTACTTCTAATGTTCCAGCCATAATGGCGATACTCAATGGCATACCACCAAAGAATATCATAAGTCCTGCTATACTAAACCAGGCGGCTACGCCGGCTATAGCGATAGAGGTTATTAAAGTTAATAGACCAAACCACATAGTCTAGTATTTATCTATATTTTAGGTGGGATTTCTTAAAAGTGAAGGGCAGTAGGATATCTATACTGCCCTCATTCTAAACTTCTTGTTCATCATTTATCGTTCTTCGTTATTTCTCAGAATCTACGAATCGAATCTTCTGAGTGTCTGCAAGTTCGCATGTTGCACTATTGGCTTCATGTTCTCTTACAGTGACCTTTTGTACCCAGCATCTGCCATTGCTGATATCCTTAACAATTTCATCTGCTTTGTCAAAGGCCATTTCGGCAAACCGTTCACACCCTGTTGCTTTTACAACTCTCATGTCAATAAGACCTTTGTCTTGTAACAATTGAACTGTATCCATCTCAGGATCGTCCTCGGCTACCAAATAAGTATGGTCAAACATTTCTTTTAACCATTGTTTTAGTTCTTTTAAACCACCAAAGTCCACAGCCCAGTTGCGATCATCTAATTCATCACAACCAAATGTAAACTCAAACTGTAGTGCATAGCCATGAATTAAATTACAGTGACTATCTGCTCTCCATTGTCTAAATGCACAACTATGACCTGTTGCGTGGGTATATGTTTTACCTGAATAAAAACGTTTCATTACAATACCTCGATGTATAAAGTTATATTATATACTCTATTTAGGTATTGTCAAGTAGAATTATTGGTTTTTTAGACAAGTCCTGCTTCTGCTTCAGTCATTTTAACTAATCCTTCACGAATTAATTTACTTCTGTTTGCCATATGTTTTGCTTGAACTTCATCTTTGCTACCACCAAAGTATGCCACAGCATGACCTTCCTCAACCATAATCTCGGTTACCATTCTCCAAGAATCAGTTGGTGCATGATAAACAGTAAAGTCGCCTAATATACGGCCAAACTTACCTTTCATGTCCTCGCCTTTCTTATTGATCTGTGTCTTTAGGATTGGACCTGATTTGTTATCAAGCATTTCTTTTAGCCTTTTCTTTGCGGCTAAGCCAAATTGTTTTTCTACTTTGTCCCTAGTTCTTGACTCAGGTGTATCTATGCCCATGACTCTGACACGTTCGCTTTTTAACACTATACCAAATCCCAAATCGATATCAACATCTACTGTGTCACCATCAACTATTTTCAAGACTTTACATCTATATTCATACATACTGTTACTCCTAATGTGTGTATTATAACAGTATATATTTATCTGATATCTTTATAAAAAACGTGGTTATCTATTTGGGCTGTGAGCAACATACTATTATTCCATTTTGGATTAATATAATCTGCATGATAATGGTCAGCACCATCTGTGATACCTATACCTCTGTCAAACTTTAACATAAGTGTGGCAAGTTCTAATGCTCTGTACCAACTAAAAAGTTCTGTAGGCATATCACTTATTCCATCACAATACCAACTGAATTGACATTGCCTTTTGATAGGATAAAAAATTCTTTCTGAGTCTGGTAAATCTGGGAATCTAGAAGTCTTCCAACTCTCTCTTGTAGGTCCTTGTTTTATAACTTCGCAGATAGTATTTGGAAATGATGAGCTTTTTACTCTGTTAATTACGACGTCACTAACTGCCCACATACCTGCTGTGCTTTCACTTCTGGCTTCATGGTACATGTTAAGAGCTAAACACATAGTATCATCTGTCATAGATAAATCTACTGTTTGGATATTAGCATCAACATCTTCTGATAGTAAACTAACAGAAAATAAGGTTAGAAATATTCCACGTTTTAACATCATAATCTCTAAATGTCCATATATTATAACAAAATACTATATTTTGTCAAGTAAAGAAATGTGTGTTATTTTGCCAGTGTAATGTTTGTAGTCGCTTCTATGAATTTGTCTGCGATGGCTTCTGCTGTTTGACCAAATGTAACTACTGTATCTTTATTTATGCTGATTTTATCTGGCATAGAGCTCATCATCCAGGGTACTAATCCTAGTCCACCTTGAGGGTTTGCCGCCACAATACTTGCTTTGGATACAATAAGATTATTATCTTTTTCTTCCTGAAATTGTGCTATGACTTCTTCGCCAGTCAGCAATTTTAGTGAAATTATATCGTTTTTCTTTATAGGTTTATCTAATAACATGTGTTTTATCTCTAGTTTTTCTATATTAATAACTGTATTTAACATTAAGTGAGTTGTTAAGTAAGTGATTACTGGCACTTAAATATTATCTGAATTTGCTAATTTTGGTAAATTCAAAGGAGGTTGATATGGAAATTCTTAAAAGTGTTGGCGGATGGGCCAAACAACTAACAGAAGTTGGTATCAGTGTTATTGCTCTTGGAGTAGTACTTGAAGTATTATTTGGTGGAGCAGTACCATTCCTCGGAGATTTCCAAGTTGTTGATAACATCATGGCTATCTTAGGAGGATTAAGTAACGAAGGCTTATTAGGATTAATAGGTGTTTGGATACTATACCACATCTTCAATAAGAAGTAACATACATTTACAATAGATTAGGGCGGTTATCCGCCCTTTTCTTTGAAAAACAACCTATATAACTATAATTTTTATATTATTTGTTAAATAAAAGTGTTGGGCAGAATAGATTTCAGTCTAACAGTAATAAAATATCGGCTCCCTCGTAGTAAAGCCTAGAATAGCAGGAGAAACTGCAAATGACTGTTCCAACATATTTGCAAGGTGGCCACCAAGCATTATTAGGGAATGTAGTATGACTGATTCCTTATGTGTTCTATAAGTTTATAGTCATCAATTCTGAGCTCTTGTTCAAACCACTCTTTATTCTCTTTTGAAATACTATAACTTTGATTTATTTCTGGAAATTGCTTTCTGCTTCTTTTTAAAAAAGGATCTTGAGGTAAATTAATACCCTGCTCATGAATTATCCTTGACAGTGAATTTAATTCATAAACATTTTTTACTTTTACTTCATGTTTTTTGTATGTTGGTAATTTTCCTACCCAATATGTTAATGGTGATAATAAAAGATTAAGAGGTGTTTTTCCAAACTCATGTTCATCTCTATCTGCTGTACCTTGCCTAAGAGCTGTTAAGAAATGATTGGGCGTTGGAAAGTCCCTGAATATGTTTTGTTCTCCTTTGGCTAAATCCTGATAGCCTCCTCCCTGAAATAAAATGTTTACACCTTTATTGATCTGTTTGCGTTTGTGATTTGTTGCTCTTTCCCAAAACCCACTACAAAATCTATCCAAAGGGTCGCGAATACTGAATATACAAAATGTTTCTATATTAAGTAAAGTGATTGCGTGACTGGGTGCTACTACAAATGGCACAGGTGTTTGTGCCAACATAAAGGCATTTCTAAGTGACGTTCCACCTGTTTTTGGTATGTGTAGATATATCATTATTCATTTTCTACCGGAACCTCTAACCATTCACATATATGTTTGAATAGTTCTACTCTATTAGCAATACCTCTACTGCTATGCCAATGTACAATGTGAGCATCATTGATATCTATACCGTTCCAGTGATTACCTCTGTCTATATTTGTTTCCAAATTGGGTATCATATGTCCTTGATATGCCATTTTTGGATCTATTACATCTGTATATTTAACCTCTTGCCCCCATAACATATCATTGTAGATATCCTGCTCATCTGACCATACTTTAAGGCTATCTATTTTTTCCATAGTATAGTCCATCCATTTCTTATCCATTGTGGCTGGGTAGTATCTTACGTCACAGTTAAAATTATTTTCAAATTTAGGAGTATTTTTTGGATCACTATGATTAAACATAGTAAATTTGTCATATTTTCCAAAAACTTCTGTAGGTTGAATCATTGTTGTATCTAAACCTGTAAACAAAATATTACAAGGTTCCTTGTTCCATAAATCATATATCTTTCTGAAGTTTTGTTGGAATACTTCAAACACATGAGTTACTTCTTCCTCTAACAAGACATATTCCCAATCTCCTTCCATAAAATGATTGAAAGTTGAATAGGATAAATTTTGTAATTCCTGATACATTGGGTAAGTATCAGGTTCATTAATAGGTACTTGTTGGTTGGGATCGTAGTCTTCTTTTTTTACTTTACATAAAGTTTGGATAAAATAGTTCTTCATACAATTCTGTTTTCATATTGTGATAAAAAATCATCGGCAACCTTTTTAATCCATGCTATTTGCTCTGGTGTTATAACAGCACTTGCTCCATGGAAGAAAGTATTTGTTAGTGTAAAGGTAGCATTAGGGAAATTATCTTTTGCTTGTTGTGGATCCATTAAATGACTATATGCTGGTTGTAACATAATATTACCAGCAAAATAAGGTCTTGTTTGTATTTTATTATCTTCTAAAAAGTCTACATATTGTGTTCTAGTAAAAGGCGCATCTTTTCTAATAGTAAGTGGGAAAGCAAACCAACTTGGGTCTGAATGTTCTCTGGGTCTAGGCAGTATAAAATATTTCTCATACTTCTCATAAATTTCAAAAAGTAATTTATAGTTTCTTCTTCTCAGAGCATGTATCTCATCTAGTTTCTTAAGTTGCTCAAGGCCCATAGCACTCTGGATATCTATTGGTTTTAAATTGTAACCAATTTCGTCATAAACAAATTTATGATCAAATGTTTGGTCAGGCATTGTGGGTATCCAGCAACTAAAACGTTTTTTACAAGTACCGTTTTTAAGTTTATTTGCTTCTGGGCCTACGCAATAACAACCTCTCCCCCATTCTCTAAAACTTCTAGTAATTACTTCTTGCTCATATGTATTACAAGCAACAAAACCACCCTCTCCCATTGTCATATGATGTGCTGGATAAAAACTACAACTAGCCATTTCTCCAAAACTACCTAATGGTTTGTCTTTGTATGTACTACCCAAAGCATCACAACAATCTTCCAGTAATACTAAATTGTATTTGTCTACTAATTCCATTAGTTGGTCCATGTTTGGTGGATTACCTAATACATGAGCAAATGTAATTACTTTTATGTCAGGATTGTTTTTTAATATCTCTTCGCATTGATCTAAATCTAAATTTAGTGTGTCTAATTCTATGTCTACAAATACAGGTTCAAATCCTACCTGTAATGTTGGATTTAGTGTTGTAGGGAAACCTGCTATAGGCATTAAAACTTTTGTGCCTTTACCAAAGTTATGTCCTCTTTTGCTGGTTAAAGATGCCATCATCAATAAGTTAGCACTACTACCAGAATTTGTAAGTACTCCGTGTTTTTTACCGTAATACTTTGGAAACTTTCTTTCAAACTTAATACTCTTATCTCCCATCACTAACCAACCGTCCAGTAATGTTTCTGCGGCACTGACATATTCATCACTGCTAAACAAAGGACCAGCATAGTTTACAAAGTCCTTGCCAGGCTCCCAGGTTTTATTTGCTTGTTTTTCGTCTATGTATTCTTTTATAGACTCGAGAATATTATTGAGTTTGTCGTCCATGTTGATATTTATATGCCTTTTTATTCGTACTCTATAGGTTCTGATCTGTTAGTTTTTAATTCACAACCGTCAAATTTACCTACAGTTTCGTGTACTAAGGACTCTAGTGTGTCTTTAAATTCAAAATTAAATGTTTTTTCAAATTTTGTTGTAGTTACACCAAAGTTATAATTCTTTTTCTCTAATTTTTCGTTTGTGATAACTTCTGGTGTATCTTTATTAATAACTTTAACTTTGGTTACTCTGCCTACTACTTCAGCAATCTCTCCTGATGTACTTGTAAAACTTGCCAAGTTGAAAATTCCTTTGTTGTTCTGTTCTGATTCTATTATTGCTTTAAAGGCTCTCATAAGATCATTGATGCCTAAAATACTTCTTTTAGTGTCAGCATTAAACAAATGTATCTCGCCTTTTGTTTTTGCTGTATTAGTCATCGCATTAATCATTACATCAGTTCTTATGTGTGGAGCAGGACCATTTACTGTACCAAATCTTAATCCATAATATTCTGTGTCACTTAATTTTGCTAATTGGTCTATATGAAGTTTTGCCATATCATAAAAATTTATAGGAGAGAAGTCCAAATACTCTTCGTCTATTTCATCTTCAGTAGTATTTCCATATACACTACTGCTACTGGCATATATAAATTTTGTACCATTTAATTTTGAAAGCAGGTTAGCAAAGTTTCTAACATTGTTATTCCAACTGCCAAATTTATCGTCACACATCTTGACACTACTATGACCTGCTAACAATATTACTACATCAAATGTTTTGATATATCTGTCTGTGACATCATTGTAATCAAAAAATTCATACTCTACATCAATAGGATTTCCAAACCAATTTATGTCTACATTAGTTATATTGTATTTGTCTTTAAAGACTTTGTTGAATTTAGAACCGACATAACCTATGCCGCCTAGTAGCAATATGTTTTTCATGCAACTATTTACCAGTTGCTATTGCTTGTTTGTATAATTGTTGGCTTGCCAAGTTTTTAGCCTTGGCTTCACATTGTATGTCAAAGTCATTCCAAAAGCTCAAGGCCCATTCATTTGCAATAGCATTAGGGTAGAAGTCTGAATGAGCCCTCAGTTTTTGTTTTTTAGCACCACTTTCTATTAGTGTATTAATGCTGTGAAGTTTATCATGTTCATATCCATCTGGTATCCATTCATCACGACTGTAACTGTAATGTAACGTTGGCCTTACACCTCTCCAACTATCTATGATTCGCTTCACACGATCATCATCTGCTTGTATGTATTCTTCGTCACGTATCCAGTGATGGTGTATATCAAGAACAAGTGCCACATGTTTTTCCAATTTGAGACTTTCATCTAGTCCCCAACACATCTCATCATTCTCGATAGCAATAGTGTTACGAGCTTCAGGAGAAAGTTTAGGCAATATATCTATAATACCCTGATACCCTTGCTTACCAGATATATGTACATTACATTTAAAGTCCATAAACTCTTTACCAAAACCCATCCAACGTATCATGTTAGCATGATACTCAAACTCATCTATACTTCGTTCAACAACATCTGGTTTATCACTTGCTAATACACAAAATTGACCTGGATGAAAACTTACACGAACATCTTTTGCTCTGGCTAGTTCGCCTACTTTACTAAATCCTTTCTCTAGTTCTTTAATTACTGATTTGTCTTCAAATACATGTCTCCAAGTAGGCTCCGTTGCCATGGGTATTTGGTTGCTACCCAATCTAACCATACGCAAATTTTCAGGTAGTGTACTCACATACTCTACGAGGTTGTAGGCACTTTGCATATTGTGTTCAACACAATCTAGTAATTTCTGTTCTGCTTTATCAGGATTATTATTACACCACAGCCTTGTAGTAGACTTTTCAGTATACATCTGTTGTTTTTCTTTGAGAATTTTAGGTTTTTGTGTCTGATCTTCTTCCAGATACTTACAGCAAAAGCCTATTCGATTTATACTTTGATCAAACATTGTTTTTAAATATGTCCATTGCTTTTTGCAAAGAGTTAGAATCTGTTTCTTCCTGCATCACATCAAGTGTAGAAGCATTCAAACTCTTTATAATAGTATAATTTAATTGTAACAAATTGTCAAACTCTAATTTCACAGGTTCCCTATCCCAATCTGCAATAGTCATACCATCTTCTGATATGTAGACTTTATGTACAGAGTACTGTACTTTGCCCTTATTGGTTGTCTTAAAGATTCTGAATTGTTCTTCCATACTGGAAGTATAACACAAAAGCCAAAATAGTCAAGAACAGATAAATACTATTTGTAATTACAATCTAATCTCTGGAGATTTAAATGGCTACAGTTAAAAAATATAATCTAGCAGGTGTTGGCGCCAATGTGGAACTTGGAAAACAAGGTTCATACATTGCCGGTAATGCCAGTGCAATCGGTTTTTACACGTCCGGTGATGCTTTACAAAAGATAGCAGTTGCAAATGCTACAGTTAGCACACAGGCCGTTACAAAAGCTCAGTTAGATGGTGCTGAAGCAAACTTATTACAACACGTTACAGTAGATGTTGACTATAATTCAGGTTCTGCCAACATTGCCAGTATTACATCAGGTTCAAGGATAGTGAGTGTCACAGTTGATGTTCCTAGTCCTTGGTCAAGTGGTGGTGCAGGTGATTATGTGGAAGTTGGAGACTCAGGAAACTCTAGCAGATTTATAAGATCTGGTGACGTTGATGTAACTAAAGCGGCTCAATATCATTCACAATATCAATATGAATATACTTCAGACGGTGTATTAAGTTACAATGTGGTTAACGGTGCCGCAAGTGCCGGTAATGCCACCATTAGTATAGTATTAGCAAGTGATAGTGTTACAGTAACAGATTACGGTACAATTAGTCAATCACAAAATAGTAACAGTGATCTTGGTAACATCAGTTAATAGGAGTATAACATGGTAGACTCAGTAAAAAACTACGGTATAGCAGGAGTAGGTGCTAACGTTCAACTTGGTAAAAGTGGTGTAACTATTGTTGGTAGCAATAGTGATCAGATCAGTTTTACAAACTCAAGTGATCAATTAGTAAATGTTAATCTTGCTGACGGAACTGATGCCACCCATGCCGCAACTAAAAGTCAATTTGACGGAATAGTTGACCCTAAAATACAATACGTTGATACCACAGTTAGTTATAACAGTGGTAATGTTTCAGTAGGAACTAGTTCATCAAACACATGGATACATAGTGTGGTTGTTGAAAAAGACGCAGGTAACTGGACAGATTATGATTCATCCACAGAAATTACTGTGGGTGACTCAGGTGAAGTTGACAGACTTTTTGCAGGATTTGATCCGTCAGGAAGTCAAGTTAAAATTGAACCCAAGCATAACTATACCAGTACCACTGGAATTGTAATTTATGTTACACAGGGTGGAGCAAGTGCCGGAAGTGCCACAGTAAGAATTTGGTACTCAGGCGAAATAGCATAATAGGTATTATGAAGATAGACAGTATTATCACAGAAAAGAAATCTAGAAAGAAATCTAAACAGGTTAAGGCGTCTGACAAGGCGCCTAAACTTATCAAGCCTAACACAGGTCATGAGTCACCACACCCTATGCAGGGTAAAATGGTAGGTGAAAATAATCAACTTAGAGAATTATTTTTTAAATTTGCAAATGATACTAGTGTAAATTTAACAGAAGAAGAATTACAAATAATAAAAGAAGCACCAGGCGACATTAGAAAGTTTTTAACCATTTTAGGATTAATGGGTGGTTTAGCATTTGGTGTTGGCAAGGCCATGGATGCTACAAGTTTTAAACAATCAGAATTAGGTAAAGAACTAGCAATGGCGGCTCAACAAGGAGATATGGTTGCCGCATATCATTTAGAAAATTTAGATTTGTATGCTGATCAAGATATGATGAGAACAATACAAAATTTAAAAATTGCATATATCGACGATGCTAATAGAGAAGATGTAAATACATTTTTATCAGATCCTAAAAGATTTCCAGGCCTTAAAAAAATAAAAAATGAATCCAAAATAGATGAGGCACCATATTCTGCAGATAAGATAACATTGCTAAAAGCAGTAATAGATGAAATAGAAGACAAAGCACAGGACGAGGACGGAATAAAGTTTTTAAAAAAACTTGCACAATTAGTAGGCAAAAGGATTTATAAAAGAGATAATGGTAAATTAGCATTAGAAAGTCCTATTCCATTTAACAAATGTCCCAAATGTGGTGGTGACATAGTACACGAATCACAACTCAATGAAAAACAGGATGCCTGTTATCACAAAGTAAAATCCAGATACAAAGTATGGCCCAGTGCCTACGCCAGTGGAGCCTTAGTCAAGTGCCGTAAAGTAGGTGCTAAGAATTGGGGCAAAAGCAAGGGTAAGTAAATATGCTTATCAAAGAAATCACAACAGGAAATTTTGGTGCCTCAAAGAAGCCTTTGTTCTCGCCACAGAGAAGTCAAAAAGCATATGAAGAATGGTTAAACGGTGCCGCAGTGGATACAGATATTGAGATAATAGGTAACGACAATCAACTGTACTACATACGTCAAAACACTGATGGTGACAGCCAACACTTTAAGGAAGACTATTGGTACCTCACTGATGCTAAATATAATCCTGTAGATTTTGAAGGGTATGAAGACCCAGAAGATCTATTATTCAGTCATAGTGCTACAGGATACGAGCCTAAAGACCCAGATCAAATGGACGAAAACTTTCCAATACCACCAACTAATGATAAGTTATTGCAAAAAATTAGGGACTGGCAAATAAGAGGTACTGCTACTGGCGATAGTGAATTATTTAGTATGTGTCATAATTATTTGATGGATCCAGATAAACCTATGGCAGGAAAATTAGAAGCATTACAAAAAATAGATCTTGCAATGGATATGGATTCATCTGAAACTCCTACAGAAAAAGATGTTTATGATTATATAAGAGGCTCAGGAGTGGATATGCCATTCAATCCACTAGTTGGTGAAAATTTAAGAGCTTGGTTTGGCAAAGGCAAAAAAGGTGGTGCTGGAGGCGGAGGCTGGGACCGTTATAATACCAAAGGTGAAAGAATTGGTAAATGTGGTGACAGCAAAAAAGGTGAAGGTAAACCTAAATGTTTAAGCAAATCAAGAGCGGCAAGTTTAAGAGCCAAAGGTGGTAAGAAAGCAATAGCGGCCGCAGTAAGAAAGAAAAGACGTGAAGACCCTAATAAAAACAGAAAGGGTAAGGCTAAGAACGTTAGCAATACTACTCGCAAGAGTTAAATAATAGGAGTAACAAATGCCAGATATAAATTTTCCAAATAGTCCAAGTGGCGGAGATACATACACTTTCAACAATATAGTATTCAGTTATGATGGTGAGAAATGGACAGCAAAAGGAAAAGTCACAACATCTGTAACAAACGGATTAGTAATAGAAGATGGTGTAAAAGAAAGATATAGTTCGCTTACAGGTGCTACTGGTGTTGTTGCACACGATTGTGATAATGGACATATATTTTATCACACTAGCATCAGTACTAACTTTACTGCTAATTTTACAAACTTATCGCTTTCCGATAACTATAGCACTAACCTTACATTGATTTTAAATCAAGGTGCTACAGCATATATTCCAAGTGCTTTACAAATAGCCGGTTCGGCACAAACAATAAATTGGCAAGGAGGCTCAGCACCAACTGGAACTGCTAACGGCGTAGATACTGTTTCATTTACCATACTCAGAGTAAGTGGTACCTATGTGGTACTTGGACAACTGGTTGACTTTACATAATGCCTTTCGTTAGTTCAACATCAGGATCACTATCAGCAGGACGTAGATCAACTGCTTTCTTAGAATACAACAACGGCCCAATATGTAATGTCAGTGGCGACGGCAGTGACTTCTTTAAACGTGATGTTACCGTTAACGGTGTGAGAATAATGGGTGCCGGCGGTGTCGGTGGCCAAACAGCAGTACCAGATGCGTGGTTAGAAAAAGTTGCTCGTATGTTTGAATTGTTTATGGATCGAAAAGGCACAGGCATAAATCAAACAAAACAGAGAAGAATGGTTAAAACATTACGAGGTGATACAGGAACCTATCACGCAGGATTACCTACACTACAAAGAGTAGCCAGAGGTGCCGGCTCAGACTACAGTACAAATTTCTTAACTGACTCGGGCATTACGTTTTGGAATCTGACAGACTTGTTTGATAATACCGTTCAAAACGATATGGTGTGGTATTTAAATTCAACAGGCGATGGATATGGCGATGGCGATGCAGATGCACAAGAAGTCATTGAACACGTCTTCCACACAATTCATATGCACGGTTTACCTGCAGACGATATTAAATTATACAATTACTTGGCAAGTGATTGGGCCAGCGGTGATTTGTATGCGGCAATGGAAGAAGCATACGATGACGGCTATTGGGATTCATCAGGCTATGGTGGAAATACTTGGAAAACCGATTCAGACGCATTTGAAGTAGCCGCAAAAGAATATTTGTTCTTGCTTAACTTCTGTATGTTTGACTACTCCAGTTTGTGGGACGGTGGAAGCCTTTCTCCGGAATGGAGTGATTCAATGCGTACACCATCAGGCATTCAAACAAATAATCCATTAGGTTATGCATTTTTTAACACATGGATGGCACCAGTTATCAGTAAGCCATCGCTTACTACTATCAGAAGCATATTCCAGGATGGCAATACACCAGAACAAGATGATCCTAGTCTATCAGGTTCATCAGGTTATGTTTCCCTAGGAGTATGTCCTTAATAAATATAATATATAAAATAGGAGAATATTATGGACTTTATAAAAGCAAGACTAAAAGAAAGAACCAGTTGGGACGGTGGTGTCCTAATTGTTGGCGGTATCTTAATGATACTTACCCCTGTAAATCTTATTGCATATGGCATGATTGCCTACGGTGCATGGACTATCTGGAAAAAAGAGGACTAATATATGTTTTTTGGAAAAGATAAAGGATTAAATCGCGAATCAGTTTATGAACAATTAAAAATCGACGAAGGTGTGGTGTATGAAGTTTACCATGATCACTTAGGCCTTCCTACATTTGGTGTTGGACATTTAGTTTTGGAATCTGACCCTGAATACGGTAAACCTTTGGGTACTCCAGTTGATGAAGACAGAGTTAAAGACTGTTTTGAAAAAGACCTGGATACTGCTATTTCCGAATGCAAAATTTTATATACACAATTTGAAGATTGGCCTGGGGAAGTTCAAGAGATTCTTGTGAACATGATGTTCAACATGGGACGAACCAGGCTCTCAGGTTTTAAAAATTTCAAGAAGGCATTAGAAGCCCAAGATTGGAAAAAAGCAGGCATTGAGGGCCGAGATAGCAAATGGTACAGACAAGTGACAAATCGAGCAGAGAGACTGATGTCGAGACTCGAGAACGTAAAATAGATCTCGCCTTATACAAACTAAAACACCCTATATACAGGGCAAAATTCTGGTGCAGTGAACGAAAAGATTTTTTTAATTATATTGATTGGTTATACAAGTAAAAACATGTTTTTAACTAAATAATCACATAATAATTAGGAGACACACATGCCAGTAAAATTTAAACCAAGCCAAATAACTATGGTTAAAGGCCAAGGTAAAGTAACAAATCATTTTTATATAAAAAATACACCTAAAGAAGAGTTAATAGAATATATTAACAAAGGTCAAAAACCTAAAGTTAAACAAAAATGTTTAAATGAACTCACAAGACGTGGTATAGAAATTGTTTGGAAGAAAAAAGAACTAGATATCTAAATTTGATAAATAGTTATATGAAATTAAATAACTTTTTTGAAAACATTAATACTAAAACTGGTTCAGGGTTTCAAGAGCCTAGTGAGTCAGGTTGTTTAGGCAAACAAATCAAAAAAGGCAAAGCCAAAAAATCAGAATCTAAATTAAACGAATATAAGTATTACATAGTCAAAGGCCCTAAAGGGTTTAAGGAAAAAATACTTGCCTCTCACGAAAATGATGCTAAAACCAAAGCAAGACACTTAGCATACCGTCAGGGTAAAGCAAGTGCTGGTGCTAGTAGGTTCAGTGGTACATCAGACAGTGACTTTGAGATTGTGGAAAGTATAATGGTAGAAGCCATCAGTGTAAGTGATGATATGATTGGTTCTCCAGACAACTTTTATGATGCTGAAGAAAGACAAGAAGCACACGATGAATTACTTGATGCGTTAGACGATTGTCGTGCTAGTCACGAAAAATCAGATGTTATGCAAGGCGTATGTCCTAATTGTTCAGGCACAGGATATCAAGATGCCGAATACCCAGAATATGACGATGATGGCGAAGAGATAGAAGACTCTGCTTTCGAATGTGATGGTTGGGGAATGTACGGATGTGACGAAGGTGAAATGGTTGGTGCTAGTTGGGTAGATATTATTAGACACGACGAGCGTAAAGCAGAAAAACAGAAGTCGCAAGACAATTATCCTGGTGATGAAGCAGTAATTGATCAGATCTCTAGAGCTGTTAAACAAATGGACGATCCCAGACAAATGTATCAGTATATGAAAGCAGATTATCCATTTATGGGTGTTGCTCAAAGAAGTGATCTAATTGCTAAAGGTATGAAAAAAGCAGGACTTACAAGTGAGAGCATAAACGAAGGCGAAGAAAGAAGTATTATCGCTAATGGTTGTGTTGAAAAACTACTAGATATGTTTTTAAATAGTGAAGACGAATTTGAAAGCATAGATGCTTTGGAAACTGCTATTTATAATGCATTAGAAAGATTAGATGTTGAAGATTGTGTAAACTCAAATATGGTACACGGTGGTCAACGTATAGGCGACTTTGCTAGTGGCAGTGTATTAGATGTTATAGATAGCAGTAGTGTTATAGATGATGTTATGGCACAATTAGACACATCACAAATAGAAGCAAAAGATGGTGTTGTTGAAGATAAAGATAAAGACAGTAATGAAGCAATGGTTTCCAAAATGCTTGCCAAAGCATTGGGAGATGAAAATCGTTGGTCAGAAATGACACCACATGAACTTTATGCTGAATTAGAAAGTGAAAAACCAGAAATTGCTGATGTAATTAAACTAACTGCCAAGATGATTTATGATGTAAGACTTGCAGAAAATACTAAAGATCCAGGCTTTGGTGGTACTAAGTCATACGAAGAAATTACATTAGATGAAGATCAAGACTTTACAGAAGAGTTTGGTATATTAGGCTACAGCATAGACGAAGAAAATACATTTGAAGCAGAATATCAAGGTCGTAAAGTAAAACTAAACAAGCCTATGCGTGGTGATGTTAAAAAGTTTAAAGTGTATGTAAAAGATCCTAAAACAGGAAATGTTAAAAAAGTAAACTTTGGGCATGGCGGAACATCAGCAAAACGTAAAACAATGCGTATCAGAAAGAGCAATCCTAAAGCCAGAAAGAGTTTCAGAGCAAGACATAATTGCGATAATCCAGGACCAAAGACAAAAGCACGTTATTGGTCTTGCCGAAAGTGGTAGTCATCACAACATAAATTAAATAAGTATATGTATGAAAATTTTAATTGTTGGCTCAATGCGAACTGGAGGTCACTATCTTGGAAAAAGACTATCTAAAAAGCATAACTTATACTATTTAGGTGAGATATTAAATACTTTTACTCATAATAAATTACTTAAAAATGGTTCCTTAGATGATGTAGAAACTAAAATTTGGCTTGATATTTATTTTAATAAATTTAATACTAAAATCTGCCTAGAGGATACATATTTAGAAAAATTAAATCATTATATTTTTAGTGAGCTGGTTGCAGAATTTTGGTTAAAAGTTTTAGAAAGACAAGAAAACTATGTAATTAAAATTATAGCAGACTCATTACATATAAATGAATCTGCAAGTATTAGTTTTTTATGTAAATATGCAAAACTTGTAGATAAAATTTACTATACTCAAAGACTAAATTTAATGGATCAAGTAGTTAGTTTAAGTGTTGCAAGAAAAAGTGGCGACTGGATGGAAAACCGTGACACATTTGATAAACAATTATCTGATGATGAATTAACTAATGCATACGAACTTTTAATAAAACAATATAGAATATTAAATAACTTATATTCACAATATCCTGGAGAAGTTATTACATTAGAAAAACAGTTAGAACAAAAACCATATCCTAATAAATTTATATATAAGGGCGATTGGGTATTGCCTAAAAAATTTCCATTAATAAATGAACAAACATATTAAAAAAATAGATAAAATTGAATCTAATCTGTTATGGGAACCTATTGATAAATTTCTATCATTTTATAATTTATGGGAAGAACACCAATTAAGTATAACAAATACTGATGGTAGTAATGATTGGCAATGCAGTATAGGTAAAAAAGCAAAATTAAAATACAGCGAAAGAATGTACTCTGAGGTATTAGAGTTTTTTAAAGGTTCTACAGTTGAAGATGTAATTAAAAAGTATAATAAGTTTTATAGATGGCGTTTAATGAAAGTAGAACCACGATCAACGTATACTATACACAAAGATAGCGATACAGATAGCCTATTAAACATACGATTGCATATACCATTAAAAACAAATAAGCAAAGTTATCTTACGTTTTTTGATGATAACGATTGTAATGGTTCAACGTTTTATCATTTACAGGCAGATAATGTTTATGAATTAAACACATCAGGTTATCATACAGCAATAAATTTTGGTTTAGAACCCAGATGGCATCTAGTAGGAGTCAAATATGAAAATAGCAATTACTGGTCATAGTAAAGGAATAGGCAAAGCAATATTTAATTATTGCGTTGACAAAGGCCATACCTGTGTTGGTTACAGTAGATCTAACGGATTTAATATAAACGATCATTATAATCTAATTGCTAGGGAAAGCAAAAAGTGTGACGTATTTATAAACAATGCTTTTGATTTTGGCGGCCAAATTAATATGTTTAAATCTATATTTAATATATGGAAAGATAACAGTGAAAAAACTATAGTAAATATAGGCAGTAGAACAAAATACTATCCTGTTGGTGGTACAAGAAGTCCAGACTATACTCGCGAAAAACGTGCATTAAACGACGAAGTAAACAGAGCACTTCTATATAGCGATAAAAAATGTAGAATTATTAACATTAATCCAGGTTACGTTGAAACTGAAATGATATCAGATATACCTGATATAGAAAATAAAAATAAACTCACAGCAGATGAATGTGCTAAGAATATTATGTGGGCAGTAGATCAGCCACAACATATAGAGATTGGAGAATTAAGTATATGGACTCCATTCTGATAAATAGTACATATGAAGAAGGTTATTATATATCCAGGACGTTTCCAGCCTATGCTGGCTCATCATGCCACAGTTTTTAACAAACTTGTAGCAGATAATCCTGATGCTGATGTTTATATAACCTCATCAGACAAAACAGAACCTGGTAAATCACCATTTAACTTCAAAGAAAAACAACTGATTGCAACCGCTCAGGGTGTAGACCCAAACAGAATGTTACAGGTAAGACGTAATTATCACCCTGATGATTTAGCACCTTACATAGAAGACCCAGATAATACAGCAGTTTTCTTTGCTGTGGGTGAAAAAGATATGGAAAATGACCCCAGATTTAAGTTTAATAACATGGATAAGAAAACTGGGCTAAGTATTAAACCAAACGGTGATCCATATTACTTTCAGAAGATAAATACATATAGAACAAATCCAAAATCCATGATGGACAGAGGATACATACAGGTCGTTGGAACAGAACGAGACGACGAAAAAAACGAAATATTGAGTGCTAGTGCATTCAGAAAACAGTTTTTAGACGCATCTGATAAAGAGAGTGCTAAAAAAGTATTTAACAGATACTTCAAACAATATAACGAATCTGTTTTTGAATTAGTTTATAAAAATATAGTAGGTGAAAAAATGAACGAAGATTTAAACACAATTTTAAAATTAGCAGGATTAGATATCCGCGAAGATGCTCCAGTAGAGTTTGATACTCCTTTAAGTATTAAGGATATTAAATTTGCTCCAGTCACAAAAAGCTCAGCAACGATGAGTATAGCAAACAGATTCCCAGAAGGATCAGATGCAAATGACCCTGAAGTTAAAAAAGAACAATTTGTCCAAGCATTACTTAAATCTCCTGCAAACCTACTAGCAGAAATTAATGAAAGAATAATGCCAGACGAAAATGGGCTATCAATAAGTGAAAAATTAAACAAATTGATAGACAAAATGCCTGAAAATGGTTTAGCAGGAATGAAGGATGAGGACAAACAATTTACCTTAAAACTTGTTAAAAAGGCTATATCAGATATGGATTTAGAAGCAGGTGATGATAGTAAATATGAACCTGAAGAAGATGATTTTGAAAAAGAAAGTTTAGACTTATCAGATATAAAATCAGACTACGGCGTTGAAGAAGGAACTAAAAAAGGTCCTAAAGGCATGATTGTATATGATAATGGCGAACCTCTAAGTTTATCAGATTGGAGACATGAAAATAAAAAAGAAGGTGGCGATACTTGGAAAGACGAAGAAGCAAGTGAACATGCATATAGAAAATATCTTAAAACACTAGGCGAAAAAGAAATTGCAGAAGGCGGTAATGCTTTTGATATAGCAATGACTGATGCTGAACAAGGTATAATGGATTGTGATGATGAAAAAGAATGCTTGGAACTTTTAAATGGCATGAAAACAAATATCACAGACGATGCTGATGAAATGATGGCCGATGATGTTATTCAAAGTTACATAGAGATGATTGAAAAATTTGGTTTAGAAAAAATGAAAGCCAAAATAGATTCAGAAACTAATGCTCCAGAGCCTGCAGATGAAATGAGTGAAGCAGAAGCAGAGCAAGATCCTAAAGATCCAAGAGATGCCGAAACTGGAATCACTGGTATGCTAGATCCTGAAGATGAAGAAGATGCTAAAGTAGACCAATCTGTTTATAACAGAATGAGACAAGACATTGGTGGTAAAGATGCCGCATCAATTATGCAAAAAGCATTAGATACTGCCGCAGGTGATAGCAATATGGCTCCTTACTTACAAAAAGTAATGCAACCTTTAATGACTAAAGTTAAAGACATGATGAGCCATAGAAAATATGCAGATAAACTTCATCAAATTATGGTACAATTTGATAATGAAATGGGACAACAAAATCCTGTAATGGCATCTAAAGAGTATGATGAAAGTTTTGACATTGATGCAGAACAAAGTCGTGAAGAAGAGGCATACAATGAATTAATGGATGCTTATGCAAAAGGTGGCGAAGAAGCATACGCAGAAGCATGTGGTTTATCAATGGAAGAACTTGATCAAGAAATGAGTGAGATTAGCAGAGACCTAAACTTGCACATGGATGATGACAGAGATGAAATACTTCAAAGACATGCTGAAGATACCGTAGACAATGCAGATTGGAAAGACCATGGTGAACCTGAAGTAGACGAAGATATTCAAAGAATGCGAGACCTAGCAGGTATTAAAGAAAAAGAACAAACAGAGCCTTGCCCTAAGTGTGGAAAGGAAAGAATAGTGCTTAAAGCATGTTCAGGATGTGGATGTAGTTAAGATGAACGAAATAGCAAGATTACAACAATTAGCAGGTATAGTATCAGAAGGTGACGGTGAGCCTGGAGTAGATTACAGATCAGACACCGGTGAAGGCGAAACTAAAAAAGTTGCTGTTGGTCATATAGATAACGAAAGAGGCATGATATCTAAAGAATTATACCTTATTGGTAAAAATGCTATAGAACTTCACAAAATGTTAAAAGACTTGCCTGACTCAGATTTCCCACACTGGTGGCAAGCCAAAGTGGTTAAAGCTCATGAGTATTTGGAAGGTGCTAAAAATTATCTAGAAGCAGAACTTAAAGAACCTGAATCAGATCCTATTCCAAGTGACGACATGATGTCAAATGACGACCCTAGTGGCGTTAGTTAATATCTTTTACTAACTCTGCACCCATTTCAGGCCAAAACCTACCAGCTCTAGGACCACCATTACCTTTTCCGTCAGACTCACCTGGTATCTTTACCCATAAAAAGGCATCGCATTTAGGCTCTCCTGTATCGCAACTAGGAACTTTACCTACATGTCTACCAGGAGGATTGCACCAGTCATTACCATGTGGACCATTGCCATTACGGCTGGTGTCTATAATAAAATGCCAGTCTTCGTTGTATTCACACACCTTTAAAGCCCATTTCATGCTCTCTTCTGTGCTTCTGTAATTACTTACATTAACACTAAACCCTCTTATACCTGCGTTAGATACACTAGAAATTAGCTCTGATGCTTGTTCTGGACTAAGCCAATTACTGTGACCTATGTCTACATATACATAAGCATCACTCTCTTCTGCCATAATATCTAGTCCTGCCTTAATAAGATTTACACGATACTCAGCATCTTTTTTATCCATTAAAGTAGTATGTGGTAATGCATCTGGTTCAAATATAACTATTGGTTTATGCCCTTTAATACCAGCACAAAACTCTTGTAAGAACAATAAGTATTCAGTTGCGTCAGAGGCTCCTCCTTTGCTGTAATGCCCTAAGTCTCTGTTAGGTAAGTTGTATATTACAAAGTAAGGTAGTTTGGGTGCTGTACGATTAAATAGTCTTTTTAGGCTTTTTTTTAATTTTGCGTAGGCATTTTTATTACGTTTAGCACCATACCAAAATGCTACAGGTTGTTCAAATATTTTGGCTACTTCTGGGTGGGTAAGTCTGTGATCTTTAACTCTGTCAAAATCATTTACCCAAAAAGGATAATCAAGCATTTTTAATTTGTCTTTCTAATTTCTTAAAAAACTTCTCTCTCTTTTTAAATGCTCTTTGTAATTTTAAATCGCTCACTTTGTCTATAAATAAATCACCATATAAATGATCAAATTCATGTTGGAAACATCTGGCATCTCTGCCGTCCATCCAGGTCTCCACCTGTGTTTCACCATCTGATTTATAATATTTCACTTTGATTTTTTCTGGTCTGATTACATCTAAATATAACATAGGGAAACTTAAACAACCTTCTTCATATCTACAAGTTTCTTCACTGTACTCTAATATCTCAGGCCTATATACACCTATGTCTCCTAAATGCTCATGATTCATAACAAACATATTATAACTGTAACCTATCTGTGGAGCGGCTAAACCTATACCAAACTTATCATGCATCAGTTGTAGCATTTCTTTTTCCTTTTCTTGCCAATCTATATCTGTTCCAAAAGGATCAATATTTGCTCTAGTATGAAGTGCTTGATGTTTGGGCTCTACTAACTCGCATACCCATTCTTCTGTGAGTGATGTAGTAATTACATCAGTTGTCATGTAGTTATTATAAGGATTATAAGTACTCATATCTATATTTATCAAGTTCTCCGCAGTATTTCTACTGCGGAGTGATTGGGTATTGAAGTATTAGGAGAACAACATGCCCAATTTAAACTTTTATCTACCTTGTCCTCTATATTTCTTATGTGACCTTTTTTTGTGCTTGTTCATTGTAGATAAAGAAATCTTTGTGCTTCTTCCTCTACCGCCTTGTCCAGTAGAACTAGCCTTTCTTGTTGGTGTTATTGTTGTTTTATTATATATTTTTGCCATCTATCCAGTATGTTTTAAAAATGTTATCTTCCATTAAATATGCTTCTTTCTCCCAGGGTTGTTTGAAATAGGGAGTGTTAGCATAATCTTTTTTAAACTTCTTCCATTTACTAAGTGTAGGATGAAGTTCACCTTTTAAAAATTGTTTAGCATGAACAAGTTCATGAGCCAAGTTTAACATCATTTCGTCTAATGTAAACTTTTTTCTGCCACTTTGTCTGGCTAACTCAATTTCTACTTCGTTTTTATCGCCCCAACAAAGTGCATAATTTTTTTCATCACACTCTGTTAAGACTGTTAAGTCAATGTCCACAGTTCGTCTTAATCTGGGCATCATTCCTATTAGAGCTGTTTCAATATACTCTATAATTTTTTTCTTTTTAGCAATTCTGCCTTTAATATTAACTCTGATCATTTTATTTTCCTAATATATTTATAAAAGAAAAATGGTGGGTCTTGCAGGATTCGAACTTGCGACCCCCTCGGTGTAAACGAGGTGCTCTAACCAACTGAGCTAAAGACCCACTGGCGATCTGGAAGGGACTCGAACCCTCGACCTCCGCCGTGACAGGGCGGCGTTCTAACCAATCTGAACTACCAGACCTGGTACCGCATAGGAGGATCGAACTCCTGTTGCCGAGATGAAAACCCGGTGTCCTAACCACTAGACGAATGCGGCAAA
>Ga0070746_10000034_pt1 | contig 56886 bp, 70 predicted proteins | sample VirMetDEL_Mar_21_FD_77016 | JGI IMG/M metagenome (GOLD analysis project Ga0070746, IMG submission 77016) | Aqueous microbial communities from the Delaware River and Bay under freshwater to marine salinity gradient to study organic matter... | ecosystem: Environmental > Aquatic > Marine >...
ACCTAGCCAAACTATTACTCCTACTGAAACAATTACTCAGACACCTACAGAAACAATCACACAGACACCTACAGAGACAATCACACAGACACCTAGCCAAACTATTACTCCTACTGAAACAATTACTCAGACACCTACAGAAACAATCACACAAACACCGACAGAAAGCCCTATACACACTCAATACATTAGATTTAGTTACGAAAATACATTTTTACTTGAGGGTTCAACTGCTGAAGTTAAGATTTATCGATCACTACCATTTACTGTTGAGGCGAGCGTAGATTATACTACGTCTGGAGATGGAACAAGTGCAATTGCAGCTTCAACTATTAACTCAACTACAGAAGATTATCTTTCGGGTTCAGGCACTTTAACATTTACAAAAACAGGTGGAATAGGGGATTACATGCAGTCTATTACCGTAACTGGACTACCTTTACCAGAAACTATAGATGATCCAGATAATGAGCAAATGGAAGTGTTTTTCATTAATTTATATAACCCTAGAAGCCCAGAAACTATAAATGTAGAAATTACTGGAACTAATCCTTATCCAGTTTTTATCATAGAGGAGGATGATCCTATTTCTTAAGATTTAATTGCGGCAAGTAAAATTCTGCAATCTTTCGCGCTTATATCATTAAAGTCTGACCAGTTTTTAATAATATCTGTAGATATATTTACTTTTTTACTTTTATGCATTTCTCTTAACATAGGCAGGAAATCTTGATAAGAACCTATGGAGTGTCTTTCAAGTAACTCTTTTTTTAAAAAACCTATAGGACTTAAGTCGCTTGATTGACTTGTTTTAGAGACTGCATCAGATTTATCAATTTCGTCGTCTCCTACAATATGTACATTTAGAAAGTTTCTAATGCACCTAACGAACGCTCTATTACAAGCAATGGTTTCTAAGAATTTTTTAGCAAAACTGCTAGTATTTTCTGCAGTAGCGTTTGCCATATCTTCATAAATAACCCTTTCTTGTGTTTCGTAATTTGGGATAAAGCAAACAGTACACCTAACTGCAACATGATTCATCTCGCATTTTTCAGTCTGAAATGAAACTGAGTCAAAACCTCTCAATCTAGCAAGTTCTTTAATTCCGCTGAGCTTAATTAATAATTGATGATCTTTTAATCCACTTATTGAGCGAGGCACATCTTTTTTGCGTAATTCGAACCATGATTTATTAGGGAATAAATGTTCGTCTTTAATCATTGATCTCCAATTAACTGAGCCATCCTCATTAAATATGTACTGGATATTTTTTAATAGACCATTTTCATCTCTTGTGTAAAGATCTGGGCCTGAGCTATTATCTATGGAACTTTCTTTTCTTTTTGGCATAGATGTAATTATAGCACCTATTTACTACTAAGTCAAGTTTTTTTATAGACTCTACAGTATTTTAAATCTTCCCAGAATACTTTTTTGTTTAAAACTTTTGAAACATTCCTGCCCTCAGAGAGAGACAGGAAGGAGTTGTAGGCCTTACCCTCAGATATAATATTTTTTTTGCTCAGAAAAATTAAATTATCTAATTTTTTAACTTTTAAATCTTTTTTACTTAATTTCTCCTCTAAAACTATAGGGTAGTCAATAAATTTTAACTGAATTGATTTTAAGTCTTCTTTGCTTTTGCATACTAGGAAAACAGGCTTACCTATAGACTGTATGTTGTTGATAGTTTTGATAGTTGTATTTTTATTTACATAAAATGTAATATTATTAATATTATCTTTCAAGTGATTTAACACTTCTCTGGGTATGTCTTGGTCTGTAGTAATCGATAAGCTTTTTATTATTTTACATTTTATAAGGAATTTGATATCGTAATTTTTATCTAGCCTGACATTAATATTTTTTTGATTATTAAAGTTTTCAAGTTGAAAGTTGCTAGGAATTAAATCAAGTGTGGGTAAGTGATAATTATCTCCAATGAAAATTGTTTCTATCGTATCTAGATCGTTTTCAATATTTAATAAATCTAAAATTGATTTAGCTATTAATTCTGGATAAATTAAGTCGATAGTTTTTGGATTTTCGTCATTACTTCTACTTGGCATTAAGTCAGTTTCAGCCATTAAGACTTTGCAGTTTTCTGCTGTAGACCAATAAGGTTTAAATGAGCTCTCTATATCCTTATTAGAAGGTAATACAATAGGTTTATTTAATGCAGATGCTATGTTGGAGTAGTAATTAAAGTTACCAAAATATAATAAACTTTTATTAATAATGAAATTTGCTTGCAAGCGACTGGTGTGCTTATAGTTCTTGGTATAGAAAATAGAATCAGAATCTGGCGAACCAAGCTCAATTACATTAATTCCATGATCCTCTAAGAAAGGTTTAATATGGAACATAACATCATTCAGATTGCTGTATTTTTTTGAATTTGAAATTGACTCTTGTGAAACACAAATGAATTTTTCATCCAAGATGGGGTAATAATTTTTATCAATGAATGGCTTATCTATTTTTGAGCCTACTGATAGAGCGAAGCTTTCTAGTTTATGCATAATTTAAATTGTATGGAATTTTGTGTTGACCAGCATGCATGAAGTTTGAGACTTTATTCGTGTTAGTATGGGGGAGTAGCACAAAATTGAAATAGCCTTTATGCCCTAGCTTGCCTTCACCCCAGGAGGAATCCTCCATGACTGGATTATATTCTATTACTTGATGTACATATGGATTTGTTAATATTAAATTAAAATATTCTTTTTTAGTAGCATAGTATATATTAAAATCAGGATATTGATCTTTTATAAATTTCAGTAAAGAAGTAGAATTAACAACATCAATTTCATTTTCGGGCAAGCAGAATAAGATTCTTTTACCTTCATCGTCTTTAGTTAAAAGACTGTCAAACGGAACCTTTATTTGTTTTTTGTTTTCATCGAGAGCTAGCTTTACAAAATGTTGATGCATTGCATTTCTGTCGCCTCCTTCATTGAGGAATTTTAACCAATAGTGATATCCATTAATATCTTCTTCTTTGCTTTCAAAATTTAGCATGTTTTTAAACAAGTCTAAAATGAAATCTTCATTGGATTCTACATTTGGTATTTGATGGTTTGCATTTTTAGGAACATATGACATGTCATAGTCCCATTTGGGTTTTTCCATTTTTGAAATAATTGATTCAAACTTGGAGCAAACATTATCAATAGAGCAAAAATCTACAACAAAGTCTCTCGCTTTTTTGCCCATGCTAGATCTTTTTTTTGGAGTCATGTTGTAAACTTCTTCAATCTGCATTGCTATGCTATCAGCATGGGTTGAAGCTTTAATGAATTGAGTTCCAGGCTCTCTGTATTCAGACCATGAAAGAGGTAAGCCTCCGCTATTTTTTGAACAATAGTCTTCACCGCAAGAATAATTGGTGACTAAAGTAATAAGTTCGGTTAGTTTTGCTTCCTGTATTGGGATTTCTTGTCCTCCAGAAGTGAACGGATGACAATATAGATCCATTAAGTTATATATTTCATTTAATTGAACCTCGGAAACGCCTCTTTGAATTTGAGCGGTTTGTTGAGATTTTTTTGAGCCGCAAAATCTGCAATCTATATCTTGGCCAGAAAACGGTTTAATTTCATATTGACCACATTTATCACAGTAATAAGTGGTTAGTATTAAATTAGGATCTATACTTTTTTCGGCAATAAGTTTATTAATGTCCCAACCTTCTTTCCAATGAGTATGAAGTAATAGCTTCGCTTTGGATTCTGGGTTTTTATCTAAAAATTGTTTAAAGCCTTCAAGTATATTAGGAACCCCTTTTCTTAATTGATTCCTGAATACAAAACCTATAATAAAGGAATCTTGATCAAGATTATGATGTTTCCTTAGGTCTAACTTTTTATCGTCAGATAGCTTATAAAAATTTTCAACATCAATAGGTACAGGAAGCAAGTGGTTGTTATTAAAACCTTTTTCTTGCAAGGCTTTTTGGGCAAAGGAAGCCTGTACTATAATATTTTTTGTTTTTTGTGATGCTATTAAATGTTTGTCTAGGATGGGCAAGCTATCAATGGGGGTCCAAATTAAAGAATTTATTTTATTCCACCATTTTTTTGCAAGAAATGCTTCCAGACCCCATATGTCTTCAATACCTAAATATATATCTGGCTTTTCTTGAGCTATGACATCATCAATTTTATACCAACCGTAATTAGCTTCTCTAAGTTTTTTTTGATCAGATTTAATTTCGTTAACTAAATTAGGATCACTTGGTAAAGACCCAATACACTTCCAAGGCAAAGTTTTTAGGGACGGATCTTCCCATTGTCTTCCGTTTGCAAATTCTACAATTTCATACTTGCCTGTCTTGTATAAAAAGGTTAATAAGTGTTTAATGTGCTTACCAAAGCCTGTTTTTACTCGGCAATGATTGCTATGGATTAAAATTTTTTTCTTTTCACTCATTAAAATTCGTATTCAGTGTCTTTACTTTGTGATTGGTTTTTGTTGTTTTGTTGTTTGTAAAATGTAGATTCACAAATCTTTCTGAGTACTGTCTCGCATAAGATCTTAATACATTCAGCTTCACCAGGCTCTAGTGGAATTTTGAATGTTTGGTTGCCGTTTCTGGTAATAGTTATTCCAAAAGCTGGAACTTTTGTTTTAGACTCGTATGCTTCTTTTGTCTTTTGATTTATCTTAGTTGATGTAATTTCTTTATCCCAAGGAGTAAGCCTAATTTGGGTTTTATTTTCTTCGTAAGCATGATATGTATTCCATTCAAATCTATTATTGATCGCACTAATAATTGCGCCACACTCAAATTCATTAAATTTTATAGATATATTTTTCTCTGGGTCCTCTTTGCTTCCAGAGAAAGAGCCTAATCTCTTGGAGCTATCCCATGAGTGTTGAGCTATGGCATTAATAAAAAGCACAGGGTTTTGCGTCTTATTATTTTGTCCTATATAGAAGCTAAAGGCAAAACCTGTATTATTTTTATTTGGTTTGTAAATTTGTATACTCATAAATCTATTTTGACATGTTTGTTTTCAAAAGTTTTTGGATTTTTATCTGGATGTATGGCTCCATTTCTTTCCTTACTATAATTCTTATAATAATTTTCTTTCAAGGGATCTACTCCGTTATTTTGCGAAGCTCTTTCTTTGGATAAATCTGCACTCATGTCAAGCATATCTCCTAACTTACCTCGACCTTTACCTGTTTTTTCTACAAACTGTTTGCTGTTCCATGGGTCAGTTTTGCCTGAAGCATTTAATTCAGGAGATGAATATTCTCGTTGCCATTTTTCTCCGTTTTCGTCCACGTATGATTTATCTTCGTCCATATGAAAGAAAACTTCTCTAATTTCTCCTGTCTTAGGGTGTGAAAAAATATACAAAGGCATTAGAAGAATGTGAAGAAGATTTTGTTATCCATCTTGGTGGTGTTAAAGAATTTAAAAGAATACCTTTTTTCTTGAATTGTTGAAATAAAATCCTTAAAGTGGCCCTCTCCTTCAGGTATTGAAAATATGTGACCATGTAAATCTCTGTCTGTATCGTCTTTGAAAATTTCTTCAAGATTTATAGATTCAGGATTTTCATTAATGAAATTAACTGTCATGACATCTACATTGAATTTATCTTTTTTATACTGTGAAAGAAGTACGGGTTTGCATCCACAGTTTGAGTCATTAAAAAAGTTGTTAGCAGCAGTTTCTGTATCTGGATAATTTTTAATCCATAATTCATTATATTGCTTACTGTTATGAATTAAATGCAGAACAATTTTAATTGAAAACGTATTGTATCTTTGATCTATTTTTAAGTTCATATCAATTATTTTTTTTATTAAAATAAACAGTTGCTTCTTGAATTAAATCTAATAAAGAATCAGTAAACCAGCAAAATGCAGAAGTCATAAAAGGGAGCAGGATTAAATTTAAACTAAAACCTTCTACCTCGTAAAGGTGAAGTGAAAATAGAAAACCAATCCAAAAGCCTAAGCACTGGGAACAAGAAAATAATTCTTGCAGGTATTTTGATTTTTGAGAAATGAATTTTCTTGGAATAGAAAGTATATAACTATCTTTAAGAATCCAAACTATCCCTATTGCTGCTAGTAATATTGTTAATGTCTTCAATTATTTTATTAATGTCAGTTTTTTTAACTTCAATTTGATTTCCGAAGTCATCTTTTATTATAAATTTTTTTGATTTTTTTTCTATAGTGGGACAACAAGGGTTTATAAATGTGCAGCAAAGAGTTACTGTATCTTTATCTCTTTTCATTTTTTGTAAGATCTTCAACTGCAGACTTGATTAATTCAGCTTCTTCTTTTTTCATCTTAACGAAACCTCCAAAGTCATCTTCAATTTTGATCATATCTTCTTCCAGGGAGACGCTAGGGCATCTAGCTTTTCCACAGCACATGAATATTTTATTACCTTCTGGCCTTAAGTAGTAGTTATTTTTCATTTTGTATAATTTGTAGTAGTTTATTTACTGTTTTTTCATAAGTAAAATCTTTCTGAAGCTTTAGTCCATTTTTATTCAGCTTCTTAGCTTTGGATTCAGAGTTTTTAATTGCTTCGATCATTTTTTCATCAGATAGGTGGTACATTAATCCTTGATTAAATGCATTACCCTCCTTAAAGAAAAGTCCATCGTAAATAGGAGCTGAGCCATCTGGCTCTATAAGTATAGAATTTTTATCATTAGCCCAGTCTTTATGAGATGTAGCATTCAAGACTATACTCCACTTACCTAAAGCTGTACAATTAAAAGCTGGAATATTCCAACCCTCAGCCCCGCTTAATCCTGATAAATCAATATCTACAGAATTCATGAAGTCATTTATTTCCGAATTAGTTTTTAAGTGAGGCAGGAAATTTACATTCCCGTAATCCTTACCACCTAAAGCATTACTAATTGCTTGCTTGAATTGTTCGGGTTTTAAAAAGTTATTATTAATGCAACAAGAAAGTTGGTAATCCTTATTATTGCCATAGAGTTTTATCCAATTTTGAATAATTTGAATAGTGTTTTTTCTCTTCTCAAGTTTACCGATTAATGAAAAATGTATTTTGTCATTCATGTCGGTTTTTTCGATGAGTTCAAAGTCTTCGTCAAAACCTAATGGCGCAAATTCTACATTTGAGCATCCTGAGTTTTTGAAATTATCTCGAGAATAAGAGCTTCCAAATATGCATTTGTCTTGCATTGAAACTATGCTTTTCTCAATATTAGTAACTTCATTCGTTTCATGGAAAGTAAATAAATACTGACGCCTAGAGATTCGATTTTGCGAATCATTAATGTGCCACTGACTTAATGTTGGATAATCTTTGTCAATTAAATGAAATCTATTTTGTGAAGAGCTGATTATCCATTTTTGGATTTCTGGATCAACTTTATCGAAAGCTTCAAAGTTTAAATTTTGCCCATAAGGAAAAAAGGCAACAGTGATATTTTTTCGGTAAAGCTCTCTAAGTATATTGTAGCTGACATTGCCAAAGCTAAGTGAATTAATAGCTCCTTTGTAAATCAAATTTTTCATCAAAATGGTATATCATCTATATCATAAACTTCATGATCTTCAGTTTCAACTTTTTTTTCAATTTTATTAAATTCTTTAGTAGGGGGTTTTTGGCTTGAAGTTTCACTAGAATCTTCGGATGCCAAGAAGTGAACTTTATCTGCTAGGCAGTAAATTTTATTAAACTTTTGTCCGTTTTTCTCCCAACTATTAGCCTTTAGTTTACCTTCTATTGCAACTTTTTTACCTTTCGATAAGAATTTAGTGCAATTCTCTGCTTGCTTGCTCCATGTCTCGATATCAAGAAAGATTGTATTTTTCTTTTTTTCTCCATTTGAGTAATAATATTCGTTTATCGCAATGCTAAATTTGCATACTTTAGTATCTCCGACGTCTTTACATTCTGGGTTATGTGTTAAGTTTCCTATTGCTAGATATTTATTCATATTTCTTTTATTATTTTTTTCTTAAATTGGTTTAGTGCTTGGTTGTGTAAATTAATACAGCCTTGAATGCTCATATTTAGTTCCCCACTAATTAATCTCCATGGCATGACTGAATTATTAGTTCCTTTTTCATACCTAAGAAAGAATATTCTCTGAATTCGTTTGTCGGGATGTTTTTTAGATTCATCTATTATGTGTGAGTATACATCTATTAGTGAGTTTTTGTTTTGTAGTTTATTTGAGTAACTTAAGTATTCTATCTTATCATCATCAACGGGAACTGTCAATCTTTTTTTATCCCTATTGTGAACATTTAAGCATTTCCACTTAACTGTATTAGCTAAAAAAGTACTAAACTTAGAGCCCTTATTCTGATCGAATTGAAGCGCTGCAGAATATATCAGGTAATCTTTATCTTTTATTAAATCAGCGCCTAAATGTTTGTGAGTTTTTCGAGATAAAAAAGAATTCACCATATCTATACATATACCAGAATGCCTTTCTATGAGAATATTCAGACTTTTTTCGGCATGTTTTTGCTCTTGAATATTTTTAATTAGAGCTAAATCATCTAAATTACTAAAGCTCATGATCCAGTGCTACCAAAGCCTCCTTCTTGCCTGTCGGATTCGCCTAGTGATTCACTGTACTCGAGTGACATATCGCTATGCCTACAGGGTATTAGTTGAGCTATTTTATCACCTTTCTGGTATATTCTCTGTGGGTTTACTGAACTAATTACGCCTCTTGCATTTTTACCATATACAGATTTACCCTCAATGACCTTCATGTCTTCTGGTTGAATTATATATTTAAAGCAAACCTTAATACTACCCCTGTATCCAGAATCTATAACGCCTACTGAGTTGGCTAAGCTTAAGTTTGTTTTTATTATGCTTGATCTCGGATATAACAATAAGAAGAATTCAAATTTATCATTAATTAACTCTGGCTCTACCCTAAGCTCTGTATCATACTCTATATGAGATATTGAGGTATAATATAAGCCTTGATATATTGAGCCAACTACTTTCGGGTCTGATTTTGCATAAATATCAAAACCAGCATCGCCAATTCTTGCTGGGTTATCAATAACTGTTTCGTTTTTTAAGATTTTTAATTTCATTAATAGAGGAATTGTATTGTTTAAATTGTTTAGCTAGAAAGCTCATACCTAATTTCTCGAGCACTGTTGATACAGGAAAGAATTTAGATTTAATTATTTCTTTATTGATATGATGCTTCTTCTTATTGACCATAATTACTGTAGAAAAACAAGTATTACGTGATTGATTCTTGAATGCAAGAATGACTGCAGATATAGCAGCAGACTCAGAATCAAGTTCATCAACTTCATATTCCCAGTCAGCGGAAGAAACAATATAGCTTTTGAGTTTATTTTTAATCATGTTTTAAATTTTAGCATAGATTTTGAATTCTGTCAATATCGTTTAGCATATTCCTTGAAAAGAAATACTTCGTATTTCAATATTACTATATATATTAATATTAAATATAAAATATTGCATATATGCTTTATGTATATATAAAATATAAGCTATTATATAGACTTAATGTTAAATGTCAAGAAAAAAAAGGAAAAATAAAAATAAAATTTGACTTTATTTTTTTCTGTGTTAAAATTAATTTTGTAAGAATGAATAATTTTGCAATAGGTATACCTACGATCAATAGATCAGACCTTCTTAATCAAGCTCTTTTTCTATATTTCAAGAATTTCCCTAATACCGAAATCTTTATTATAGATAATGGCAATCAGGATATAAGATCGAGGGATCATTTATTTAAAATCATCAAGCCAGGGGAGAATCTTGGGGTATCAAAATCATGGAATTTACTTTGCGATGAAATCTTTAAGCAACACAGTCATGCCTTAATTTTAAACGATGACATCGAATTAGGGGTAAGCGAGGGAAGTATCAAGTCGTTCATTAATAACTACACTTTTGACTTATCAAGATGCTACACCCAATTCCATCTCTCTTCTTTTATTTTAAGCAAATCATGTTTTAGTGAATTTAGATTTGATGAAGATTTTTATCCAGCATACTATGAAGATAGAGATATGCTCTATCGATTAAAATTAGCAAACAGGTCTGTAGTGGAGAATTACTTACTTAACCCGCATATTTTCAGGAACAGTCAGACGATATCAAGTCAAGGCGGAGACCCATCAATAAATAAAGACTTCAATAAATTAACTGAATTATACATCAAGAAATGGGGAGGTCCACCTAATGAAGAAAAGTACACCACTCCATATAATAAATAATCCCCACTATTGTTAATAACTTATTAATTTTAATCTTGCTTTACACTAATTAATGATGTATAATCAAAAAATTAACTTTGTTGTTATTTTTGATAGAAAACAAACCCCCCATAGTGTAAAATTCAAACATGGATATTAAGGTAAAAAAAAGAAACGGTAGATTAGAAAACTTTACAGTAGATAAAATTAATGCTAGTGCGCAAAGAGCTTGCGAGGGTATAGAAGATGTATCTCCAAGCGAGATAGTGCTTGATGCTCAACTTCAACTTTTCGACAAAATAACAACCAGGGAGATAGATCAAGCGTTAATACTTTCGGCTAGAGAGAAAATAGAAAAAGAACCAAACTATTCCTTTGCTGCAGCCCAATTACTTTTAAACAATCTATATAAAGAAGTTTTCAAAGAGGGCGTTGACTCAGATACGTTTAAGCTTCAATACAGAAAAAGCTTCATACAGAACACTAAAAAATTAGTTAAAGAAGGTAGGCTTGATAAAAGAATTCTTTCCTTTGACCTACCAAAGCTTTCTGATGCCCTAAAAATCAGGAGAGATAAGAAGATTAAGTATTTAGGTGCGCAAATTTTATACGATAGATACTTCATAAGAATAGATGATAAAGTCATGGAGACCCCACAATCCTTCTGGATGCGTGTATCTATGGGTTTAGCTATCAATGAAGAAAATAAAAACGAAAAAGCTGTTGAATTTTATGATTTGATCAGCCAAATGTTATACACCCCTTCAACCCCAACTCTTTTTAATAGTGGAACTACTCACTCACAGCTTAGCTCTTGCTATCTTAATACTTTTGATGATAGTATTGACGGTATCTTTGACGGTGCTTGGCAGGAAGCTCGCAAATCAAAGTACGCAGGTGGCCTTGGCCTTGATGTTACCCCTTTTCGTTCTACAGGCTCTCATATTCAGGGAACTAATGGTATTTCTAGTGGCTTGGTCCCTTGGCTTAAAATATACAATGACCTTCTTGTTGCAGTAAATCAAGGGGGCAAAAGGCCAGGAGCAGGATGCGCATACCTAGAGCCTTGGCATCTTGACTTCGAAGACTTTCTTAATCTAAGGAGAAATACTGGCGACGATAGATTGAGGTGTCATGATCTAAATACTGCGTCCTGGATTCCTGATGAATTCATGCGTAGGGTTCAAAATGAAGATACTTGGTACTTCTTTGACCCAAAAGAATCTGGATTGCATGATTTGTTCGGGACAGAGTTTGACGAAAAGTACAATGAATTATGTGACCAAGCAGAAGCAGGTTTAATTAAAAATTATAGAGTTACCACAGCTAAAGATGTCTGGAAGAAAATGCTTAAGGTATTATTTGAAACCTCGCACCCATGGAATACTTTCAAAGATCCATGTAATATCAGATACACGAATCAACACGAAGGCGTGGTTAATAGTAGTAATTTATGTACAGAAATTACACTTCACACAAAACCGTCAGAATACAAGCATGGAGAAAAGACTAAAATTGGGGAGACAGCTGTTTGTAACCTAGGTTCGATTAATGTATTGAATCATCTAGATAAAGATGGAGAAATTGATTTTGAAAAATTAAAAACATCAATCCATACAGCAATCAGAATGCTAGATAATGTTATAGACATTAACTTCTATCCAACTAAAGAGGCCAGTAATTCTAATCTTAGAAATAGGCCCATCGGATTAGGCGTTATGGGAATTCATGATGTACTGCATGTTAAAAATATTCCAATTGATAGCGAAGAAGCTGCCAAATGGAACAACTATTTCTTTGAATTTTACAGCAAGGAAGCTATTCAAGCTAGCTCTAATTTAGCTAAGGAAAGAGGGGCTTACGAAAACTTCAATGGATCACTTTGGTCCCAAAACATTCTACCAATAGATAGCTGGAATAATTTACATAAATACAGAGGTAATAAAAAATTAGAAGAACTCGATAGTAAAGGAGAGTCTCTAGAATCTTGGTCTGATGTTAGGGAGGGTATAAAATCTCACGGCATGAGAAATTCAAATGTTATGGCTATTGCCCCTACAGCAACAATAGGTTACATTAATGGCGTAGAGCAAAGCATTGAACCTAATTTCTCAGTTCTGTTTGTCTATGAAAATAAAAGTGGAAATTTCTATATAACTAACCCTCATTTCGTTAAAGATATGAAAGATAGAGGTTTATGGAATTTAGAGGTTGCATCTCTAGTAAAAGGTTGCGATGGAGACCTTTCATTACTTAATGGGTCAATCCCTGAAGACATCAAGGATAAATATAAAACTGCGTTCGATAGAAATATGCTTCAATTAATTAAGTGTAATGCGGTTCGCCAGAAATGGATAGATCAAGCCGTGAGCTTCAACTTATACAATAGCTCCACTTCACTTAAGTACCTTAATGATATTTACATGTCTTGCTGGGAATCAGGCTTAAAAACTACCTACTACTTAAGGAATAGAGCTGCTAGTAAAGTTGAAAAGTCGACAAGCTCAGAATCAGAAGGCTCTTCAGAACCAAGTGCATGCAGTATAGAAGCCATGAAGAATGGAGAGATTTGCGAATCTTGCCAGTAAAGTCGAATGAAGAAGAGAGCTTCATTCATTGGGTTAATTCATCAAAATTCTATATGTTTAAGTAAAAGAATATATAATTATAAAGGAGAAAAAGTTCCTTATGGAGGCTACTGGTCCCTCTTTGGAGGCGCGATAGAAAAAGGTGAAGCTCCCTATTACACAGCTTACAGGGAATTACTTGAAGAAGCTTCTCTTGATATTCGTTTAGATAAAATAAAATACTGCAATACTATTAGAGATGAAGATGTAACTTTACATATCTACTTTACAGAATTAGATGAGTTAATTAACCCAACTTTAAACTTTGAGCACACAGAATTTGGATGGTTTGCTATTAAGGACTTAGATCATTTTCCTTATTTGATTGATAATAAAATATTAAATTCAATTAAAAAATATCAAAAAAATAGATTTATATTATAATTTAGTGTATAATATACAGTTATGGAATTAGATTTTTCTGATAAAATTAGAGCAAAAATACTTGAGGAAGTTGGATCTGAGGAAGAAATCTCCGAAGAAGCTTGGGCCTCTGAAAAAAATAAAGGTAAAACCTTAAACAAGCCATTTAGAACGTCTGGAGGACCAAAGAAGTTCTCTGTCTACGTTAAGAACGAAAAGGGTAACGTAGTTAAAGTAAACTTCGGAGACCCTAACATGGAAATTAAACGAGACGATCCTGCTCGCAGAAAATCTTTCAGAGCTCGCCATAACTGCGATAACCCTGGCCCTAAAACTAAAGCCAAATATTGGTCTTGCAAAATGTGGTCTAAGAAAAGTGTAACTAAAGTCACCAAAGGTTCCGAAGAAGAAGCTGAAGAAGCTCTTCTTGAGTGGCTCGACGAATCACTATCGAAACATTCAGGTTTAACAGAAAAACAAAAGAAACTTCCAGAAGCAATCCAGAAATCAATCCTTAAAAAGAAAGGTAAATCTGGAGACTCCAAAGAGGACAAGAAAGACCCTAAAAATAATAAGGAAGAATCCGAGAAAAAAGAGGAGTCTGACGCAAAAAAAGGTCTTTGGGAAAATATTCGAGACAAAAAAAAGCGTGAAGGTAAAAACTATCGCCCAGCAAAACCAGGCGATAAAGATTATCCAGATCCTAAAGCCTTAAAGAAAGCTCAAGAATCAAGCAAAAAGAAAAAAGATTCTAAAAAGTAACATTGGCGGAGAGAGTGGGATTCGAACCCACGGTAGGTTTTAACCTACACAGCATTTCCAATGCTGCACAATCGGCCACTCTGTCATCTCTCCTTACTAATACAGGTTACACGTATTGGCATTATTAATGCATATATTATATTAAGAATACCCATAATGGGGTTCCTGAGAGCCGAAAGGTCTCACTAACAATAGAAAGATAATATAATATGACAAAATTACACATAAAGCCAACTAGGGAAGAGTTCATGGTACCCTTCGATTCCCTATTTGATGATATAATCCAAAAAACCATGCCATCATTCACAGATGAATTTGGGGTTAATTTCTTCGGCTCCAATAGTTACCCAAAAGTTGATGTAATAGATCATCAGGATAAAATAACAATCGAAGCAGAGATACCTGGACTATCGAAAAAGGAAGTTTCAGTTGATTTAGAGGAAAATATATTAACGGTATCTGGGTCAAAGAAGTCTAAAGAAGAAGACTCAGACATAAAATATATCAGAAAGGAATTAAAAAGATCATCATTCAAGAGATCCTTTAAGCTTGGAGATAATATTAATCAAAGAAATGTAAACGCGGATTTCAATAATGGCATCCTATTAATTACTTTACCCAAAAAAGAACCAGAAAAACCCAAGAAAATTAAAATATTATAACCCAAAAGCCCCTGTATGAGGGGCTTTTTTGTGTATTTTATTGTGTGAGAAGAAAAACTTTAGCTCAATACAAAGAAGAGGCGCCCGAAATACCAACAAATACTTGCCCCTATATTGATTTTATTCAAGAAATAAATAAAGAAATTAAAGATGAAATCGACTCACCCCTACTATCTGAAAAACTAAATTTAGCAGACTCAATGCTAGAATACATACGTAGCTCAAACGAATGTCTAAGAGAAAGCTCTTTTTATTGGTTCAGTAAATTCAAATCTAAATTTAAATAATTAAAAAATGAGTCTCCAAGAAATATTAAATAGAATCCATTCAACAAGAAACCCCAACGAATTAAATTCAAAACTAAATTCATTCAAACAAGAAATTAACACAGAGCTTTCTGGTGGTGACTCTTTTCAAGAAAATTATTACAAGAATCATACAGGTAGAGAACTATTTAAAAAATTAAATAACTTTGGGCTTAAGCCCTTGATCCCGACATCCTACGACTCAGGTTTTAGGCCAAACGATACTAATCTAGGATTAGGTTCTTGACTTCATTAAGGTTTTGTGATATTATTCTAATCTAAAATTATTAAATTATCGTTATAAATATACTATGTCAGAAAAAACTGGAGAACTTTTAACTAAAAATATTGCAGGAGTAAATAGAATTTTACCCCATAAACACAAGTATGCGTGGGACTTATTCCTTAAAAGTTGTGCCAACAACTGGATGCCGACAGAGATCAGCATGCAGAACGACATTAAACAATGGAAAAATAATGAAATCACAGAAGATGAAAAACTACTTGTTAAAAGGTGCCTTGGTTTCTTTGCTGGAAGTGAGTCTTTGGTTGGCAATAACCTGCTGCTTTCTGCTTTCAGATTTATTACGGACGCTGAGTGTCGCCAGTATATCCTTCGTCAAGCATTTGAAGAAAGCCTTCACAATCTCACGGTAGTTTATATTTGCGATAGCCTCGATTTAGATATCGATGAAGTCTTTACTGCATATGAAACTATTCCGAGCATAAAAGCTAAGGACGACTTCTTAATGAGCATTACCAATGACATAAGTCGACAAGACTTTGATCCATACAGTAAAGCAGGAAAGCAAGAAATATTAAGAAACTTCTTAACCTACTGGATTGTATGTGAGGGTACATTTTTCTTTAGTGGATTCGCTATGCTTCTCGCTCTAGGTAGACAAAACAAACTACAAGGAGTATCCGATCAAATTAAATACACGCTCAGAGATGAGAGTTCGCATATTGCTTTTGGTACTTATTTAATCAATACTTTAATCGAGCAAAATCCATCTATTTGGACAAAATCAATACAAGAAGAGTTCGTCGAGCATATTAAAAAAGCAGTGGAGCTTGAGATAGCTTACGCCCATGACGTTTTACCTACGGGAATTTTAGGTTTAAATGCTGAGATGTTCGTTGATTACATGCACTATATAGGTAATAGAAGACTGGAGGCAATTGGTCTAGATTACAGGTTTCCCAGCGATAAAAATCCATTCCCTTGGTTAGGCGAAGTTGTAGATGTTCAGGCTATGGGTAATTTCTTTGAGCGAAGAGTTAGAGAGTACCAACAAAGCGGCTCCCTAGAAGACGACTTTTAACTTGACTTATAATAACACATATGCTACAATAGCATTGTGGTAAAATTAAATAAAAAGCAAATAGTACTTAATTTAATAACTCCGTCCAAAACAATAAAGGGTCCTTTTTGGTCAAGAGAGTATAAAATACTAAACTCTCTAATGGAGCAATTTCCATCTGAAGACTTTTGGCAAAAAGTTAACTTCAATCAAGGCTGGGACTCGATGGTCATATTTCAAAGTGAATATGGTAAATCTTTACTTGAAAAAAAGTATAAAGAATTTCACTATACAATACCAACAATAGAAGAAATTAAACTCTCCAACAAATCAGGAGAAGATAAGGTAATATCCAAGAAACCAAAAACAGTAAGAGGATTATTTTTATGAGTAAAACATTAGAGCAAATCAATAAATTCCTAGATAATAAGGAAAATCAAAAATACCATTTTAATAATTTTGTTGAAGAAGATTATAAAATATCAAGTGGTAGTTTAAATTTAGATCTTGCATTGGGTGGCGGCTTTCCTTCTGGAGCTCACAGATTCACAGGAGTAAATGAGGGAGGTAAGACTAGTTGCGCATTAACTGTAGCAAAAAACTTCCAACAACATTTCGGTAAAAACGGAATGGTCATTATAATAAAGTCTGAAGGAAGACTCAGTAAAGAGATGCTAAAGAGAACTGGAGTAGATCAAGATCCAGAAAAATTCTTTGTATTGGATTGTAATATATTTGAAAAAGTTTTTGAATTCATCCGCGATCTTGTTTTCAATAATGAAGATAAAAAGAAATACATGTTTATTATTGATAGCGTTGATGCTCTATGCAGAATGAATGATGTAGATAAACCTTTTGCTGAGAGTGAGCAAGTCGCTGGTGGAGCTTTAGTAACATCTGTATTCCTCAAAAAGATGGTTCTCCCTATCACGAAGATGGGTCACATGATGATTTTAACATCTCAAGTAAGAGTGGAGGTTGCCTCTAATCCTTATGCTGCTAGAGGTGGACCAAAGGTCAAGCAAGCTGGCGGTAATGCAATCAAGCATTATGCTAATTTTATTCTTGAATTTGAAGAGCGCTACAATAATGATATTATGTGGGAAAATGCTTCAGCTACCAAGCTCGAAGACAAAGGTAACCCCATTGGTCACCATTGCAAAATTAGGTTCAGGAAAAGCGTTAATGAAAAAACTGGAGCTCAAGTAAAATACCCAATTAGATATGGAAGAACCGATGGTAACTCTATTTGGTTAGAGAAAGAAATCATTGACATGATGTATTTATGGGGGTTTATAGAAAAAAAAGGAGCCTGGATATCATTCGATGAAGATATCCTACTAGAACTCAAGAAAGAGAATATAGATTGCCCCGAAAAAATACAAGGAGATAATAAGTTAATTGATTTATTGGATTCGAATGGAAATATTAAAAATTTCTTTTATAATACAATAAATAAAATATTTAATAATGAAAAAGAATAATAAAATTTTTATTTCAATAGCTAGCTATAGAGATCCAGAGCTTATCCCTACAATAAAAAATTGTATAGATAATGCAGATCAACCTAATAATTTAGTGTTTGCTATATCTAGAGAGTATAACCCAGAAGACAAGTTCGACGATCTTGAGAAATATAAAAAAAGAAAAAACTTCAGAATTATTGAAAAGCTATACAATAAAAGTAAAGGGGTCTGTGCTGCCAGACACAACATACAAAAATTATATAATAACGAGCAATATTACTTACAGCTTGACTCCCATCATCGTTTTGTAAAAGGTTGGGATACTAAAATTAAAAAAACCTTAAATGACCTAAGGAAATCAGGAAGCGAAAAACCTTTACTTACAGCCTACCTACCATCATATGATCCGAACGATCAAGATGAAAACAGACTCAATGATGTATGGAGAATGTACATAGATCGCTTCATGCCAGAAGGTCCGCCATTTTTATTTCCTGAAACAATTCAGGGTTGGAAAAATAAAGATTCAAAACCAGAGAAGGCTAGATTTACCAGCGGTCATTTTATTTTTGCAGATGGGAAATTCTGCCAAGAAGTACCATATGACCCAAAGCTGTATTTTCATGGAGAAGAAACCTCCTTAGGTGCAAGAGCTTACACTTGGGGCTACGACTTATATCATCTACACAAGCCTTGGGTTTGGCATCACTATACTAGAAATGGAACATCCAGACACTGGGACGACGTTTCTTCTTGGAACAAGTTAAACAAAGAAAGTTTTTTAAGGTTTAGAAAATTGTTCGGCATGGATGGCTGCAAAAGAACCCATATCCCTAAATATGGTTTTGGAAAAATTAGAACATTTGCTGAGTACGAAAAATATTCTGGAATCAGATTTAAAGATAGGCAAATACAGCAATACACTCACGACAGAAAGCCTCCTCCAGTTCCTTACACATCTAAAAAAGATTATGAAAAAACTTTTGTATCTCAATTCAAGTATTGCATTGATGTACATAAACCTTCATTTACAGAAAAAGACTACGATGTATGGGTAATCGCCTTCAAAGATAAAGAGGGAAAAGAAATGGTTAGGCTAGATGCAGAAGAAGAGGAGGTAAACAGATTACTAAATTCAGATCCTAAAGACGATTTCGTAAGACTATGGAGGCACTTTGAGACGTCGGAACTACCACACTCATGGCTAATATGGCCGCACTCTAAATCAAAAGATTGGATGCCAATCACCGAGGGGAAAGTTCCAGTCGATGTCTAGTATATACATACAAATAGCTTCATATCGAGATCCCGATTTAGTTAACACTATTTCTGATTTAGTAAAAAATTCTAGCGAAAAAAATAAACTCAGGATTGGGGTTATAGATCAGTACTGCGAAGAAGACAATTTTTATGATATAGAGAAAGATTTCAAGAAATTAAAATCAAAACATTCTACACTGGATTATGAAAAAATAAATTATAAAGACACAAAGGGTGTCTGCTGGGTGCGTCATTTACTAAATAAAAAATATAAACGAGAAAAATATACCCTTCAGCTAGATTCTCATCATCGATTTATTAAAGACTGGGATCTTGTTTTAATTAAAATGTTAAAGGATCTAGAGAAAGAAGGGTATAAAAAACCTCTTCTAACTACATATTGCCCAGCATTTATCCAACAAACGGGAGAAAAATTTAGCCATGCCACACAAATGGATTTTGACAGATTTACTCCTGAGGGTGCTTTATTTTTCAAATCAGGCTTAGTCCCTAATTGGGAAGAAAAAGAATTACCCGTTCCATCCAGATTCATTAGTGGTCATATGATTTTTACAGATGGTAAATTCTGTAAAGAAGTTGTCTACGACCCCTATTACTTATTTCATGGCGAGGAAATTAATTTAACAGTTAGAGCTTATACTCATGGCTATGATTTATTTCATCCTCATAGACCAGTTGTTTATCATGAGTATTCTAGATCTCATAGACCTAGAAAGTGCTGGGATGATGACCCTTTATGGGCTCAGCAAAATGCTAAATCTCACTTAAGAAATAGAAAATTTTTCCAGATGGATGGAGAGAAAAAAGATATCGACTTTGAAGAGTATGATTTAGGAACTGAGAGAACTATTGAAGATTATGAAGAGTACAGTGGTGTAAGTATGACAAGAAGATCCGTTCAGGAATATACAGTAAACCTAGAATATCCACCTAACCCCGTAAAAAAGACAGACCCAAATTTCAAAGAGTCATTTAGTCCAATATTCAAGCATTGTATAGATCTTGGATTTGATCAAGTACCCTTAAATGATTACGATTTCTGGGTTGTCGCATTCCACAAAAACAACGGAGAGACTATCTTTAGAGAAGACCTTAACGAGCAACAAATACTAAAAGTTAAATCAGATCCAGATGGTTATTGTAAGATATGGAAAACTTTTCATAGCCCCCAAAAGCCAGCATATTGTATAGTATGGCCTCACTCAAAATCACAAGATTGGTGTGAACAAATTAAAATCAATTTATGAAAATAAAACTATTAGACTCAAACTTTGGAGATCAACCTGGACTCTCCCCATTTATCAAGCCTAAGCATGACTTTTTCAGAGATTGCGAAAACCCAGACTTAGTTATCTGCACAGATGGCAGGTGCTATTCAGAAGATTTATCTTCCTACTCTTGTATGAAAATAGCATGGCTAATTGAACCCCCCATTGTTAATGGTGAAAATCATATCAATATGACTAAGAATAATAACTCTGAAAAGTTTGACTTTGTCTACACTTACAACAGATGGTTTGAAGACAAAATTAATAACTTCCGATTTCAACCACATGGAGGTACTTGGTTAAGAGAAGAAGATTGTAATGTTCATGAAAAAACAAAACTTTGCAGCATGATATATTCAGATAAAAAATGGAATGCTGGACATAATCAAAGAGGCAGGGCTCATAATCTACTCAACGAACAATCAATAAACTGCGACTTTTATGGTAGTGGTGCTGGCAACTTTATAGATTTCAAGATTACAGGCTTAAAAGACTACATGTTTTCTATAGCTATGGAAAACGAAGCTCCACCTTATCTGTTTTCCCCTAACAATGATTATTTTAGTGAAAAAATTATTGATTGTTTTCTCTCTGGCACTATCCCAATCTACTACGGCAACCCAAGAATATCTGAATACTTTAATGCTAATGGAATTATTGTTATTACTGATGTAGATCAGCTGCCAGAAGCTATGAATAAAGCTACCGCAGATTTTTACAATTCAAACAAACAAGCGGTACTAGAAAATTTTGAAAAAGCCAAATTATATAAAACGCCTGAAGATCTTATCGTCTCAAGTTTAAATGGTTAATAATAAGAAAATTGATCATGCTATTATTTCTTTCAACAAAGGCTCTGATTACGAGCTACTATGGCCTTTAGTCTCTCAATCATGGAAAGAAGTTTGCTCAATTCATCCACTGGCATTCGTTTTATCTGAAAGCTCTTCTGAATTTGATCATTATAAATCTGGTGATATTAAAAATGTAAAGATCGAAGAAGGTTTTCACAAGAGCCTTCAATCCCAACTCCTGAGACTTTACTCATTTAAATACCTAGAAAATAAACCAGAATCTATTTGTGTAATTTCTGATGCTGACATGATAGCCATCAATCAAGATTTTTTTAATAAAGGCTTAGCTCTTCATAAAGAAGGAAAAGTAGTAAGCTTCTATCGACATATAGTTAGCGCAGGCGAAATACCAATATGCTATAACCTCGGTACAGTTAATACCTTTATTCAAATTTTTAAGTTAAATGAATTTAATACTTTTAGAGAATTTTTGTCTTATATAAAATTAAAATATAAAAAACAATATGAAAAATTAAATGGCAATAAAAATAGATTCGGATGGTCCATCGATCAAATATTTCTATGGGATTGTTTTATAGAAAATCAAGATAAGTTTATAACACCAAACTTTGAATTAAATCGCCTAGATAGATCACGCTGGCCTAATAATGAAACCTTAGAGACTAATCTAAAATTAAAAATCTACAATGATTGTCACTTCTTTAATTCTAATTTAAATATAGATCTATTAAATTTAGGAAAAAAAGTAATTAATTTATCTAAAAATTCTAGCAAAAATTAAATATTAAATTATTATATATTTGAAAACATAAAACATATGAAAAACATTGTCATTACTGCGGCTGATGCCCATTACTATTATAGTCTTTTAACCCTAATAGCGAGTTTACACAGGCACTCCATGGATTCTATTGATGAAATTGTAGTCTTCAATTTAGGTTTATCTCAAGAAGAAGTTAACAGGTTGAATGGGCTTCGAAAAGTTTCAGTTCGAGATTTTCCTAAAGAAGTTAATGTTGATCGCTCAGATTATGCATTTAAATGCTATGGATCTCACTGGGGAAAATCAATTGCAGAAAATGTACTTTGGTTAGATTCAGGAGTGATGGCAATGAAATCAATAAAAGAAATGTTCGATATAATTGATGAAGATCATATCTTTTTAGTCGAAGATAAAAATCACAGAAACAAAAAATGGACTCACGAAAAATGCAGAAATATAATGAAGGCTACAGATCCTGAACTGAATGACTTTCAATTATCAGCAGGTATACTAGGTTACAAAAGAGACGGTAATTTTCAAACTTTAATGAATGAAGCTTATGAATTTTCAAAAATTAAAGAATGCATAAGCGGTGATCCTGGAAACCATAGGCACGACCAAAGCATTTACTCAATATTAGCGTCAAGATACAATGCCCCCAGACAGCACATAGATAAGTATGGTTATTACACTGATCACCGCAGAAATTTAAATACAGCACAAGAAGCTGGGGCAGTCATATTCGTACATCGTAATGGACATTGGGATCATAATGGTTTACTGGGCAAATGAATTTAGATAACATAGAAAAATATGTAATTAATCTATCGGACAGAACAGATAGACTTAAACATATTAAAGAAGAATTTAATTATGCAGGCTGGGACTTCACCCGCTTTGATGCAGTCAATACAGGTAGCTATGAAGGTTGCGCATATAGTCATGTTGAAGTAGCAAAGTTGGCAAAAGAAAAAGGCTCTGAGTATGTTATGGTTTTAGAAGATGATATATTCTTCATGCCTTATGGGATTGAATTGTTAAATGATTGCTTGCAAGATTTAGAGTCTCAAGATTGGGATTTATTTCATTTAGCTCCAAGTATTCATAGACGTATTAATTACTCTTCGGGTAATTTAGTTGACTTAAGCGCTAAACATCCACCCAAAAGACCAAATGATAGAGGTATCTATGGGCTTTCTGCATATATTTATAAAGCCTCTCTGTGTGATGAAATTTGTAAATGGACAGGCCATACAGACTGGGAAAATCCTGGCTTGCAAAAACCAATTGATGCTTTATTCGATGAATACATTTACCCGAACTTCCAATCTTATTGCGGCAAATTCCCCATTGTTACCCAAATAATGGATCACTCTACAATCAATAATGGAGTATGGAATAACCATTATATCATAACATATAACTGGAAAAGCTACATCAATAACGATTTAGAAAACCAATTCCTAGACATTGAGAATTGTAGAAAAATTAGAGAAAACTCAAATGAGTAAATCAACACTAGTTACAGCTTTATACCATCATACACCTAAAGAAATCATAGGGGGAAGAGGTTGGGATTTCCCTTATTTTGCAGCGCCTTTCCTTAATGTCCTGAATCTCGAGCAGCCAATAGTTATATATACCCATGATAAAGTCTCTAAAGATTTAATTCCATTCATGGAGAAACATGCAAAATCTGAATATAAAATTATAGATTATGATTTACTAAGCTTCAAACACTCTGAATCGATACTTAATTTAAAAAGGTCTTCAGGAAAATTTACTAATGAAACATTAAATGACGATGTCTCGTATGTAGACAACGACAGGAATACTCATTTGTGCCTTAATAAATTATACTGGCTCAACGAAGAATCTCAAAAAAATCACTTCTCCAGCAATAAGTTTTACTGGATAGATGCTGGACTTTTCCATCATGGCATTTTTCCTGAAAAGTATGGAGGCAGGGAAAGGTTGAGTAAGCAAGAAAATCGTCCAGATTTATATTACCCAGAACACCAACTTTCTATCTTCAATCCTAATTTAATCCCGAAGGTTAATTCTTTATGTCAAAAATTCCTTTGCCTAAGGCATCAAGAAATGCCAATTAATTTCGATATGAGGAAAGCTCTGAGTGTGGACGGAAAGACTTTAGGGTATATTGTAGGCGGCTTCTTTGGGGGCGAAAAGCAATACATAGGCCCAATGCTAAAACAGTTCGACGAATCGCTACAAGTTATACTAAATAATAAAATATTAACTCTAGAGGAAGATTTACTTTCCTGCATCTCAGCAATCTGCCCAGATTTATTCCAAATGTTTACATTTGATACCTGGAGTCATGATATCACTACGGACCCTTGCTATTATGGAGCGTCAGATCACTCAAAAAGTTTTTATAAATTTTTTAAAGATTTAATTCATGAGTAAAACGACAGTTGTTACTGGAATTTGGGATCTCAAAAGAGATCAAGCTGGAGAAGGTTTTCAGCGAAATTTTGATCATTATATTAATAATTTCAAAAAACTTCTTCAAATAGATGCTCCTATGGTAATTTTTATTTCCAAAGAGCATGAACATTTAGTGTGGGACATTCGAGAAAGAAGCAACACCATGTTAGTTCATAGAGAAATTGACTATTTCTCTGAGCCAATGTTTCCTTTTTATAATAAAATTCAAAGCATTAAATCAGACGAAGATTGGCTATCTCAAGCGGGCTGGCTAAGAGAAAGCACTCAGGCTACACTCGATCTTTACAACCCAATGGTTATGTCAAAAATGTTTATGTTAAATGATGCGAAATTATTTAACCCATTTGATACTGATTATTTTATCTGGCTTGATGGAGGCATCACAAATACCGTACATGATGGTTATTTTACCCATGACAAGGTGCTTGATAAAATTCATTTATTCCTAGATAAGTTCTTTTTTGTTTCATTTCCTTATAAAGATGGGGAAGAAATACATGGTTTCTCTCGGTCTAAAATGAAAACCTATTGCCAAACAGATCCTCAATATGTTTGTAGAGGAGGTGTCTTTGGGGGCCACAAAGACTATATAAGTCAAGCTAATTCCATATATTATAACCTACTAAATCAAACATTAGATTCAGGCTTAATGGGTACAGAGGAAAGTATTTTTACAATAATGTCCTATATGGACCCAGTAACTTACAAAAGGTACCCGCTTAAAGATGAACATGCTGGATTATTAACTTACTTTTTTGAACATCTTAAAAATTATGATCCCAGTCAAAATGAATCCCTAACCTCTAGCAGTGACAATGTAGATTGCGCTTTGTATGTGCTAACATTTAATTCCCCACAGCAATTCAGTAAACTAATTGATTCGTTCAAGCAAGTTCCTGATTTTTTTGACAGCTTTTCTAAAAAATTTGTTATAGATAACTCTACAGATAAAGATGTTTTCCCAGAAAACCTGCAACTAGCTGTAGATAATGGTTTTAATTTAATTAAAAAAGATAATATAGGTATATGTGGAGGCAGACAGCTTGCAGCTGAACACTTTAAAACAATTGACTGCAATTACATGATGTTTTTTGAAGATGACATGTTCCTCAACCCTCCAAGTGAAGCTGGTTACTGCAAAAATGGATTCAGAAAGTACACAGAAAACTTATTTAAAAAATGCATAAATATCTGTAAAAAAGAAAATTTAGACTTCTTAAAGCTTAGTTTTAGTGAATTTTTTGGAGACAACAGAACCCAATGGTCATGGTATAATGTACCACAAGAAGTTCGAGAAAAATATTGGCCTGACTATAATAAGTTACCAGAGCACGGACTAGATCCCAATGCACCTTTAACAAATTTTGAATACATGGGGTCAGAGGAAGGGCTTACTTATCTTACTGGAGATGTTTATTATGCTAATTGGCCTCAAGTCGTTAGCAAAAAAGGTAATGAAAAAATGTTCCTCGAAACTACTTGGCAAAGACCTTACGAACAAACATGGATGTCTTTTATGTTTCAATTATCCAAAGAAAAAAAAATAAAATCCGCCATTCTTCTAGCATCCCCGATTACTCATGATAGATTCATTCATTATGACATGTCCCAAAGGGTTGAAAGTTAATTAAATAGTGAAGTTCAAAACCCTCACAGGCTCTACTAGAAAAATTATGGGCCTGAATAAATACACAATAAATTGGGACAAGCCAAGTAAAAGTAAGTTTCAAAAAAATGTAAAAGATTTTTTAAAAGACTACTGGTTTAGGCATGTTGTCTTCGAAGAATTTCCAGTCGCTGGCACCAGGATGACTTTTGATTTCTACAATGCAAATGAAAAGATCGCTATTGAAGTTCAAGGAGGTCAACATACAAAATATGTACCCTTTTTTCATGGTAATTATAAGAATAATTATTTAATGCAATTAAAAAGAGACCACCAAAAACATGATTTTTGCGAATTAAATGAGATAAAATTAATTGAGATATACGAAAAAGAGCAAGGTAAGCTTTCAAAGGAGTTCTTTTTTAAAAAATTTGACATTACATTGTAAATAGTGTATAATATATTAGTGAGTAAAATCAATCCAGAGAACCTTCCTATTTTTCAAATGCCTGAAGAATTATTAGAAAAATTATATGAGTTTACTGGAAATGCCCACGACAGCTCTAAGGGCTTTTTACTCGCGTATACAGATCAAAATGGAACACCAATGATTCTATGTAAAGCTGGCACTCAAATAGTAGAAATGGGTATTCGGAAATCCCTAGAACAATACTTAATCAACCTCGAAGGAGCTGATAGCCCCCTAGATTTAAACGGCGATCAAGATTAATCTTGACTTATCTACAATTTTACTTTATACTCTAGTATAAATTTATGTTTTCATACGACTTAGAACGACAATGTCTCGCTACTTTAATTAATCATCCTGATTCTTTTCTAGATATATCCCATCTAGTTACTGAAGAAGATTTTCATAATGCAAGCTCTCAAGTAAATAGAACTATTTTTTGCATTCTCAAAAATTCAATTGAATCTGGAAGTAAAATTGATTATGTAATACTCTCAGAGAGAATGAATGCCCTGGGCTTATCATTTGAAGATAACATCAACACATCAGACTATATTCAATCACTATCATTAAGAAAAACTAACCCTGAAAATTTATTAGATTTAGTAAAAGAGCTTAAAAACTATTCAGTTCGAAGGCAAGTTTGCAAAACCGCTGAAATTATTAAATCAAAAATGCAATCAGCGCCGCCAGAGACCAGCTTTATTGATCTAGTTGAAATGGCAGACCAAGAATACAACGAGTCTTTATCTATATACGATAATGGAGAAAATGTTCCTCAAGATTTACTTTCAGGTTTAGAAGATTTTGTTGAAGAAAGGGGCAATAACCCAATGGATAACTATGGATTTTTAGGCCCCCATCCTAGACTACATGAGATGTATGGCTCTTTGTTAAGGCCAGGCAATATATCTGTTATTTGTGCAAGATCTGGGGTTGGTAAAACTCAGTTCTGCCTAGACTATTGTCTAAAAACCTCAGAAATTAATGGACATATGCCTATCTTACATCTAGACAATGGAGAAATGAGTCATGAAGAATTAATGGCTAGGGTATGTTCGGCTATGTCTGACGTTCCAGTTTATTTAATAGAAACTGGAAAATGGAGACAAGCAGGGCCCGATGTAGTAAATCGAATAAGATCAGTTTGGCAAAAGATTAAAAAATATAAAATCCATTATTTCAATGTAGGAGGAATGAATATTGATAAAATAATAAACCTAGTTATTCGCTTCTATTATGCAAAAGTTGGCAGAGGAAACCATATGATTTTGAATTATGACTACATTAAGACTGCATCAGAAAACTTTAACAACAAAAGTGAATGGCAAGTAGTAGGTGAAATGGTTGAAAAATTTAAGCATTTAGTAAAAACTAGTGTTCTTTACGACAATAAACCAATGATAGCTATGATGACTAGCGTACAAGGAAACAGAATAGGTATAACCAATAATAGATCTTCTGACAACATAGTTGAAGACGAAAGTACAGTTTCACTTTCAGATCGCATACAACAAGTAAGTTCTCACTTATTTTTATTAAGAAATAGAACGCATGATGAAATATTAGATAATCCAGATTTTGGAACCCATAAATTAGTTTGTTTAAAAAATAGGCATTTAGGCGAGAATGCTGTCAGAGCCCTTCAGCCAGTAAGGATGGAAGATGGATCTCTTCAACGCAATGCTATACTACTTAATTTAAAAAACTTTAATGTTACAGAAATTGGAGATATACAAGATCTAGTAGACTCTACTTCTACCGAAGAAAATATAGAGCTCTCTAGCCAAACAAATAGACTTCCAGATATATGATTGACTCATTGAAAATAAAATCCATCCTAGAAGAATTAGGGTATAACCTTTCAGATAAAGGCTCATACTGGCAGTGCGCTGCACTATACAGAAACGGAGACAATAAAACGGCTCTCCAAATCTATAAAGACACAGGAGCTTGGAAAGACTATGTTGCCAACACTCCATTTATGCCTTTCAAGCAGCTACTGGTTTTGACTTTAAAAACTAATGATCCTAAAGACCTTCAAAAATATTTAAGTAAAGATGAAACATTTTTTCTATCTGATAGTGCTAGAAAAAAAAATGATAAACTTTATATGGAAGAAATATATCCTGAAGACTCATTAAATAAGTTATTACCTCACTATAAATTTTATAACAACCGAGGGATTTCAGATCAAACCCTGAAAGAATTAAAAGGTGGCTATGCAACCAAAAACCAAATGTACCAGAGATTTGTTTTCCCAATCTATAATGAGTATGGCCAAATACATGGCTTTTCGGGTAGGGATATGTCTGGTAAAGAAGGTCGACCCAAATGGAAACATATAGGTAAAAAAAATAACTGGGTTTACCCAGCTTACGTAAAAACAAGTCAGGGTATTTTCCTAGATAAAGTCCAAGAAGACTATATAATTATAGTCGAAAGTATTGGCGATTGTCTTAATTTAATAGAAAACGGGTTTAATAATGTATTAGTTTCTTTCGGTTTAGATATTTCATCTAAGTTGCTTTGTGCTATCGTAAGGTTCAGCTTTAAGAAAGTTATATTATCATTCAACAATGATAATAGCTCTTCAGAAAACAGAGGCATGAATGCTGCAATCAAAAGCTACCTAAAACTATTAGGCTACTTTGACTCCAATGACATTAAAATTTGCTTACCTTTGAAAAATGATTTCGGAGAAATGAATACCAATGATTTCAAAAAATGGAAAAATAAACTTATTCAATCGCAATCCATTAATCAAAAATCTAAAGTTGTAGAAGTGGCTAAAGAATTAATCTCTCAAAAGAAACTTCCAAAAAATTTATCAAAAAACTTAACCCTTATTGAACAATGAAAAAGCATACATCAGCTCTTTCAGCCAGCAGAGTAAAAACCCTACAACAGTGTTCATGGAAATATTGGTGTAATTACATATTAAAGTTGCCCGATACATCCAATGATGGAGCTAGCAGGGGATGGATTTGCCATTTAATCTTCGAGCTATTAGGAAACCAAAGACACAAACACCATTACGACACCATAGTAAGCGAAGGTACAATTTTTGCATCTAAGGCTATTGAAAGATTAACTTTTTATCATGCCAGAAAACTTAATGTCGATGATGATGATAATATACAATTAATAGATAAAATGACAGTCAATGGTTTGAATTATGATTTTTTTGGTGAAGATGAATCCACTCCAGACAAAGCGATATCTGAAGAAGCTTTTGATATCGTAATCGAAAAAGATGATATTTCATATAGAATCAAGGGCTTTATAGATAAATTATTTTTATATAAAGACAAATCATTTGCTTTAATAAGAGACTTCAAAAGCAGTAAACAAGTCTTTAAAGGTAAGGAGATAACAGACAACTTGCAGAACTTAATGTACTCACTTGCAGTTAGGCATTTATACCCTGAGTTCAAAAATAGGCAGAGTGAATTTTTATTTCTTAAGTTTGATTTATCGAAAGACATGTTCAAGCATACTGGCAATGGAGTTCTATCGATGGAGCCAGTATCAGATGAAGAGTTGTCAGGCTTAGAGCACGAGCTTACAGAAATACAATCCTACATCGATTCTTTTGATGAAGAAAAGGCTGTATCGAATTTTGCTGGATCACAATCTTACCCATCCGACGGAACCTTTGGTGGTCCCCTAGCTTGCGGTAAAGACGGACCTAAGATTAGCAAAGGTCAGCCAGTGCTAGATAAAGAGGGTAATCCGATACCAGCCTTTATATGCTCTTTCAGAAAACCCTTTTCATACTACGCCTTAAAAGATGAAAGCGGAAAAATTATATCTACTGCATTCAAAGATAAGCATCACGAATTATTAAATAAAAAAAGAGAAACAGACACTATTGAATTACTTGAGTACGAAGGTTGTCCATACTGGAAAGCTCCAGAAGAAGCTTCAGAGCATGTAGATTTATTCAATTAATTAGTGTAATACCTTCTATGGTATTCCCTATATTAATCGCATTCTCAGCTTTATCACTAGCTACAGTCGCTGCCTATTTTAGCATTATAGGCTTAACTACAATATTCCCTGGAGCCTTTTGGTCTATAGTTATTATGGGCTCAGCATTAGAAGTAGGTAAACTTGTTACTGCGGTATGGTTACATAGAAACTGGAATAAGAGCAAAAGAATGCTAAAGATCTATCTAACTTCCTCTGTAGTAGTATTGTCTTTTATTACTAGCATGGGTATATTTGGCTTCCTAAGTAAGTCTCATATTGAACAAGAGGCGGGGTCGTACCAGCAAATTTCCCAGATTAATTTATTAAATAATAAAATAGAATCCATAGAATCTAAAAAGCTATCCCTTACACAGAGAAAAGAAAACAACAATCAACTCAAAGAAGAAGATTTTAATTTACTCTCCCGATTAAATGATAGATTAAATTTACTCGATGAAGCTGTAGCTACAATAAGATCAAAAGGAGGTTTCAGCGTAAGCAGTAAATTAGAAGCTTTATCAGAATCGCAAGCCTCAGAAAGGCTATCTATTACGGAACAAAAGAAAGACATACAGTCTCGATTAGATAAGTACAGAGTAAAAAATGAAGAAGAAATTTTTCCAGAACTCTCCAAACTAGAAGAGGAATTATTATTAATTAATGTTGATAAAAGTAAAATAGAATCAGAACTCAAAAAGCTAGAGGCAGAAATTGGGCCAATAAAATATATTGCTGAAATCATAGCTGACTTCGGGGGTCCAGATGTTGATGCTCAATCTGCCGTTAGGATTGTTATATTAATACTAATTTTTGTCTTCGATCCACTAGCTATACTGCTTGTTGTTGCGGCTTCAGCAACTTTCAAAGAAGCTTCGGGTGAAGTGCTACCTAAAGATGTTATGGATATGAGGAATAAAATCATATCCGACCTAGAAATGCATCTCGCTGAAGGTAAACCTGCTGAATCTTTTATTGAGAAGTATAAAATATAGCTTGACTTTTCCAGTGAAAAATGATAACATGTATCTATGTTACCATTATTTAAAAGCCACTACTCTATAGGCAAGTCAATTCTAACATTAAATGATCCGAGTTCAGTTAAAGATGGTGGACCTCAAAGCATTTTCTCGATAGCTAAAAATCAAAAAAGCTTAGTATTAGTTGAGGACTCGTTAATTGGTTTCCTTCAAGCTCAAAAAACAGCAGAAAAACTTGATATTCAATTAATTTTTGGGTTAAGAATTAGTTGCTCGCATGAAGCTCTCAAAGAAGGCTCGAAAGAATGCTTGCACAAAATCATTATATTTGCCAAAAATGATTCTGGATGCAAACTGTTAAATAAGTTATATTCAAAAGCTAATTGTGAAAATGATGGAGTAATCACAAACAGCATACTAAAAGAGCTTTGGTCTGAAGAAGACCTCTCCCTATATATACCTTTCTATGATTCATTCATCTTCATGAATAACTATCATTTTTGCAGTTGCATACCAGATTTTTCTTTCTGTAGTCCAACATTTTTTACAGAAAATAATTTCCTACCATTCGATGAAGACTTAAGGGAAAAAGTTACCTCTTACTGTGAATCAAATAACTATGGAATTGAAGAGTCGAAAACAATCTACTACCATAACAGAGAAGATTTTGCGGCATACCAAACATATAAGTGTATTTGTAGTAAAAAATTTAAACAACGCACCCTTAATGTTCCAAACTTCGATCATTTAGCTAGTCCAGAATTTTGCTACGAGAGTTACTTAGAAAATGCAAGCGCTTAAGTATTCAGATATCTGCTTAATTCCTAATTACTCAGAGTGCATGTATCGTGCTGACGGAGATCCCTCTATTGAGTTATTCGGCAAAAAGTTCTTACTTCCAGTGATTCCCGCAAACATGAAGTCGGTCATAGATATGCATAAATGTGAGTGGATGAGCTATCATGGGTTTTTTTATATCATGCATCGTTTTGATCGTGATCTAGCTGAAGATGTTGCTAATGCTCAAGATTGGGATAACATTTCATTTAGTGTTGGGGTTAAAACTGAAGGCAAAATGGCAGTGCTAAAAATTAGTAAGCGCAAGCATCGAGTAGACTATTTAACTATTGATATTGCTCATGGCTATTCTCTCAGAATGAAGAGGATGATTGAATACATTAAAAAGCATCTACCTGACACAAAAATTATTGCTGGTAATGTTGCTACTAAAGATGCTGTCAGAGAATTAGCTAGCTGGGGAGCTGATATAGTTAAAGTAGGCATTGGGCAAGGCTCGCCATGCACAACTAAAGATAAAACTGGATTTACTATGCCTATGTTTACTTGCGTTCAGAATTGTTCCAATGTAACACTGAACAATGGAACTTCTATTCCTATCATTGCTGACGGAGGAATATGTTGCAATGGAGATATTGCCAAGGCTTTAGTCGCTGGAGCCACTATGGTTATGGCTGGCAGTATGTTTGCCGCCTGCACTGACAGTCCCGCATCGTTAATTAATATCAATGGCGTCAATCATAAAGCTTACTTTGGTTCTGCTAGTGCAGAAAATAAAGGTCATAACAATAATATTGAAGGAAAACTAAATAACATCCCGAACAATGGAATGACATATGGAGAAAAACTTAACGAGATAACTCAAGATCTACAAAGCTCAATTAGTTATGCAGGAGGAGAAACACTTTCTTGCTTAAGTCCAGGCGAAGTTCAATTTTACCAATTATGAATAAAAAACAGTTACTAAGAATAAAAAAAGCTATGTGTTACGAAGATTCTCCAGAGCAAAAGAGAACTTTAAGGCAAATTAAAAAACAATACAAAGCTTTATCAGATAAAGAAAAATCTCAATTCATAAAAGAAGTCGAAGAATTTTTTGAATCCAAGTAATTATGAATGAAAATCTATTAAGATTCAAGAAAAATCAAAATTATTTATTTTTTGACTTTGAAACTTGTTGTTTAAATCTAGGCTCACTAGACAACAAACCTTGGCAATTAGGGTTTATAGTTATCAATAACGGAAAAATAGTAAAGAAGAAAGACTATTGGATTCGTTGGAGCGACCTTAAAATGTCTGAAGCTGCAGCAAAAATGACTGGATGGACTCAAGTTGTGTACGACAAAAAAGCAGAAGACGCAAAAATGATACTTGCTGAGTTCGAACATTACCTATACGATGAGTCCTATATCAATGTAGGGCATAATATATTAGGTTTTGACATTTACATACATGGTATATTCAGGAGATGCTTAGGCAAAAACCCAGACTACTCTTACATCAAAAGGTCAATAGATACATTGTGCCTTGCAAAAGCTATTAAAAATGAAATTAAATTTACCAAAAATGAATCATTTTTCAATTGGCAGTATCGCCTAAACAATATGATTGACAGAAAAAGTAAGAAAAAACTAATGGATTTATGTAAAGATTATGACATATCAATAGATGAATCTAAACTACATGATGCAATGTATGATATTGAACAAAATTATGAAGTCTTCAAGAAAATGCTTTGGGAGGTTAACATATGAGCAATACTTTTTATAATAAATTCACAGCTTATTCAGATTACGCCCCAGCTGGAGTTCTCTTACCCAAGATTGATATTGAACAAAAGTACTATTCTAAACTAGACTTACCTACAGATACCTCCAACTACGATTTCTTGAGAAGGTTATGTCTTGATGGAGTAAAACAAAAAGGTATCGATAAAGCTAAGAACAAACAGGCATACTATGATAGAATCAAGTCTGAGTTAACTATTTTTAAAGAGCTAGGTTTCGTAGATTACATTTTACTAAATTGGGATATATTAAAATACTGTCATGAAAATGAAATACCTACAGGTCCAGGTCGAGGTTCGGCAGCAGGTTCTCTAGTTTTATTCTTAATTGATGTCACTAAAGTTGATCCAATAAAATATGATTTATTTTTTGAGAGATTTGTTTCTAAAAGTCGAGCTAGAAAAATAGAAAAAGATGGAGTTACCTATTTAGATGGAAGCTTGCTCGCTGATGTTGATAATGATATTGCGTATGAGCACAGGCAAAAAGTCATAGATTATATTGAGAAAAAACATCCAGGCAGAACCTCAAACATCTTAACCCTCAATACACTGAGTGGCAAATTATGCATCAAAGAATGTGGTAAGATTGTCGGGGAAATGAGCGAGAGGGAAGTGAATGACATCAGCTCTTTTATACCTAAAAAATATGGCAAAGTAGCTCCCCTAGATGTCGCCAAAGAAGAAAGCGTTAGATTCGGAGAATGGGCTAATGAAAACAAAGATGTTTTCACTATTGCAAAAAAACTAGAAGGTTTAAACAAAAACACAGGAGTACATCCGTCAGGGATTGCTATCTCACATCAACCTATATCAGAAATTTGCCCGATCCAGAAAGCCAACGATGGCTCATTTGTTACTGGATATGACATGAATTGGGTTGCTGAGCTAATGGTTAAGTTTGACATACTAGGGTTAAGAACCCTAAGTGTCATTTATGATGTATGTAAATCTATAGGTATCGATGTTTATGACATAGATTTATCTAAAAAATCTTTATTTAAGCCGTTAAAAGAATTAAGAAATCCTCATGGATTATTTCAGATCGAGGCCGACACTAACTTTCGTGTCTGCCAAAAAATAAAACCCAGAAACCTTGAAGAGCTAAGTGCGGTTGTAGCTATAGCTAGACCTGGGGCCTTAGAGTTTTCAGATAAATATTCAGAATACGTTTCTACTGGAGACTTTCAAAGTGTTCATGAGTTCTTTGATGATGTACTTGACTACACTGGAGGTATTCCCCTGTATCAAGAGCAGCTTATGAAAATGGCAGTTAAAGTAGGCTTTACTCTAGATGAGTCAGAACAGCTTCGTAGAATTGTAGGTAAAAAGAAAGTTGACCAAATGCCTGCTTGGCAGAAGAAGATACAAGATAAAATTGAAGAGAACAACCTACCCTCGGAAGTTTATGATGTTCTTTGGGGTGTTGCTGAAGACAGCGCAAACTACTCTTTTAATAAATCTCACGCTATAGCATACGCAACTCTTTCCGCATGGACTATATATTTAAAGTTTAATCACCCAAAGGAGTTTTTCTTAAGTTTATTAAGGATGTCTCAATTTGAACCTAATCCCCAAGATGAAATATCCAAGATTAGTAGAGAGCTTCCCTTCTTTGACATAACTTTATTACAACCAAACTTAATTAAATCTAAATTTGACTTCACTGTTGATGGCAAAAACATTAGGTTTGGATTAAATAGCATCAAAGGAGTAAGTCAAAAAAGCTTAAAAGCTTTATCTAATTTTCGCAACTCAGAAAACTCTAACAAGTACGATGTATTTTTATCCGCAAAACAAGCTGGATTAAACATTGGTATTATTTCCGCCTTAATACAGGCTGGCGCATTAAGTGAAGACTCTACATTAAGTAGGCCCAGATTAGTTCTTGAGGCGCAGGCATTTAATTTATTAACAGACAGAGAAAAGAGGAATTTTATTGCTATTGGATCTAAATTTAATTATGATATATTGGAATCTATCCATAAAGCCAAACATGATAACTTAATAGGGGACGACGGTAAGCCTATTATGAAAGAGTCTAGGTTTGTTACATTCAAAAAGAAATATGATAACTATAAAAAAATATACGAACAAAATGTTCAGTATGAAAATTTTGCTAATTGGTATTTCGAAAAGAAATTACTTGGATACAGTTATTCTCTAAAACTTAAAGAAGTTTTTGAAAATGAATATAAATCAATTAAAAATTCCTTACATTATTACTCAATGGAAGACAACGAAAAAGCAAAATTTGTTGGAGTGGTAGAAGACTCTTTCAGGAAAACGAGTGTCAACGGAAATCAATACATCAAAGTTTTATTAAGTGATGAATTCGGCAATATGCCCGCCATGATGGTTGACTCAAGAAGAGGCAGAACATGCACTGAATACATAGAGCAAGGAAATAAAATACCAGATAAAGACAATATTGTAATTATTACTGGCAGAAAAGCTAAAGACATTCTCTTTGTCGACTCGATGTCTATAGTTGATGAAAAAATTCATATGAAATTAGCCGACTTAAAATAGTGTATACAATATATATATGTCTGCAAACTTCACCCCAAGATCTCAAGAAATATTAGCTTTATCCAAAAAGCTTGCCCAAAAGTACAATCATGCATTTGTAACTAACGATCATTTATTTTTAGCTTTCCTTAAAGCTGATTCTTTCCTGATTCCCTTAATTGAATGGAAAACACAGCAAACCTTTAAACCCGCAGAAGATTTAGTCGTAAAATTACTAAAGTCAAAAGAATCAAACTTAACAAACAAAGTTGAATTTTCTGACGAAGTTAAAGATTCCCTAGATTATGCTTTCAATTTATCCGCATCAAATAAACATTCTTATATTAGTGTGGAGCACATATTTTATGCTTTATTAAATAGCATAGAGTCAAAAGTTTTAGATTATTTACTAGAATCTGAAATAGATGTTGTTTGCATTCAAGACATGCTAGATGAAATCTTAAATTACGATATCATCTCAGACCCAGAGACCCTAACAAACCCAAATGTAATTGGGTCGGCAACCCATCAACCCCAAAGCTCAAACGGAAAATTAGAATCGTATGCGGTAGATTTAAATGAGCTAGCTAATTCTGGCAGCTATTCGCATTTATTTCCCAATGAAACATATATGCATCAAATTGAAGAAGTTCTTTGCAGAAAAACAAAATGCTGTGCCCTACTTGTTGGTGATGCTGGCGTAGGGAAAACAGCTTTAGTTGAAGCTTTAGCAAAAAGAATTACCGATGTAGACTGCAATGGTTATTTAACTAATAAAAAAATTCTATCTTTAGATTTATCTAGCATGATTGCTGGAACAAAATATAGGGGCCAATTCGAAGAAAGATTTAAAAATTTTATAGAAGAAGTTAAAGAAGACAAAGACTTAATTATTTTCATTGATGAAATACATACCTTAATGGGAGCAGGTAATTCAGAAGGATCTCTTGATGCTGCAAATATGCTAAAACCATACATTGCCAGAGGAGAAATTAAATGCATAGGTTCAACAACTCACGAAGAATTTAAAAAAAGTTTTGCCAAAGACCCCGCACTTAAACGAAGATTTCAGGTAATAAAAGTTGAAGAACCTACAGAAGAAGAAGCATTTCAAATCCTTGTGTATAGTTCAAAAAGCTATGCTAATTTTCATGGAGTTAGTTATGAAGAGTCCTCAATAAAAGAAGCCATCCGACTATCAAATTTATATATTAACGATAAAAAGCTACCCGATAAAGCAATTGACCTACTTGACCAATCTGGTTCTGAATTAAAAATTAAATATTTCAAAAAACCTAAGATGGCTATTCAAATGGAAAAAGCTCTTTCCAGCGAAGAAATAGACACAAAAACTAAAGAGTCAATTTACTCTTCCTATACTGATGTAATTAATAAATGGACTAAAAGAAAAGCTAAAAAAATTCCGATTGTTACTGAAATTGAAATCAGAAAATCCCTTTCGATAAATTTAGGTATACCAATAGAAACCTTGAATGAATCAAGCTCAAATAAATTATTAAAATTAGAGTCCAGAATGAATAAGGATGTTATAGGTCAACCTCATGCAGTAGAAAAAATATCTAACGCTTTATTTAAAACCCACTGTGGACTAAAAGACCCCAATAGACCTATTGGAAGCTTTCTTTTTCTTGGCAAAACTGGAACAGGTAAAACATTAACTTCGAAATCTTTAGCTAGGCATTATTTTGGTTCAGATAAAAAATTAATTTATTTTGATATGAGTGAATTTACCGAATCCAATTCTGTAAGTAAATTCTCAGGTTCTTCGCCAGGTTACGTGGGTTATGAAAAAGGCGGAGTTTTGACAGAAAAAATAAAAAGAACCCCTCATGCAGTTTTATTATTTGATGAAATTGAAAAAGCTCATCCTACAGTCTTACAATCCCTTTTGCAAATATTAGAAGAGGGTAGATTAACTGATAATTCTGGGGAAGAAACTTCTTTCAAAAATACTATAATTATACTAACCAGTAATTTAGGCGCAGACATTATAGATAAAAATGCATCAGTTGGATTCATGTCGTCTAACGATACAAAAGAAGACAAGGTAATTGCGGAAGCGAAAGAAAAAATGTCCCCAGAACTAGTTAATCGTTTTGACGGTATAATATTATTCAATAATTTTTCCAACCAAGATTTCTTAAATGTTACTGCTATAGAATTGAATAAAGTTAGAAAAAAGTTAAAAGAAAAAGGTATCCATATTAAATTTTCACCTACTATTAAACGAGAAATCTTAAGAAGAGTTCTTTTAGAAAAACTTGGAGCTAGACCTATCAGGAGGATTATTCAAAATGAAATTGAAGTTTGTATTGCTAAATTTATTATAGAAAGTAATAACAATAATTTAAAAATAACCTACGTAGACGGTAAATTTTCATGTAATGCCTCAGAGAAAACCAGCAAGAAATAAAGTTAACTATGCAAGTCAGTTCTTGTATAGTTGTTTTGATGCGACTGGTTACCATTTTTCTAACCATGAATCAGATGATCAAGATCAATTCAGAAACACTCATTGGAATATTACCGACGGAGGAAATCAAGTTAGACAACTCCATAGAATTCAATCAATCAATTATGGCTTTCAAACAAACTTTATAGACATAAATGAATATGGTAAATCCGCTAGAATTGATAAAACTTTCCTAGAAACCCCTAATGTTAGTTTAGATTTTGAATATGCTCTCGCTGAAGGCTATAACGAGCAAATTGCAGGATTTGTTATTGACGGAGAAAATCCTTTATTTAGAAAGCTCGTCGTACCAGAGGATAGATTGTTTGGTCAAAACTTCTTTACGGTTCAAGTTCCCGATGGTCATGATGTAATTAATGCCAATTTAGATAACTTTGACGAAAAGGATGTGGAAGTCATAGGTATAGGTAATGCTTTTTTAAATCAATATGCTGTTACCGCTGAGGTTGGCTCTTTACCTAAAGCTAGAATGTCTTATGAAGCATCCAACATTAGATCCTATAAGGGTTTTAAAAATCTACCACTACCCTCCTATAACTTTAAAGAGCCTTCATATTTTTCGAATGTAAAATTTAGTATACCTAATACATATGAAAGCTTTCTTTATGAAAAACTCAAAGCTATCGAAGATATAGTCTATGAGCCTGCAAATATAGGCGTAGGTCCAGGTAATTTAAAAATTTCACTAGATAATGCTGGGTACATTTCTAAAAATATTGCAGACTTATATAGTTATGATAAAGGCGCTGCAAGTATTCAAGGCTTCACGCTGAACGTTTCCCTCGGTAACACTAGGCTTAATAGGATAGGAACCTACTTAGAATTTGGTCGCACATATAATTTCCCTCTAACTATTCAATTTCAAGTTAGAGCTATACTGGGAGATATTAGGCAGGCCTCTGATTTATGTGAGATTTTTCAAGGAAAGAAGCACAATATAGCAATTATAGTAAAAGATCCACGCTCCGTTTGCGAGGGAAATGGAGACCTAGAGCAGGCAGAAATGAATATGGCCTTCTATATTAAAGGCGCGACCTTAGACAGTGAAGCTTTTAGCAGCTCCATTAGTGATAACAAGATAGTTGATCTCAACTTTACTGCGCAATACGGTGGAATTGAAGATCGAGATAACGGATTATTTATGTATGGCTCCAGTTATTTCCCAGATAGACCAAGAATAGTTGCTTGGGGGCGCCCCTTATTTTAATTACTTGACAATTATATTTTTGTAGTGTATTATAATTAAGTAATTGTTCTTTAAAATTTTATTGGGGGGTGTAATGGATTCGACTGAAGTTAGATTCTTACATCGCAAGTGGGAGATAGCACTACGGCTCCCCTATCAATGTGCAAAAATTACATGGCAACAAAAACCGTGTTAAAGCTCTCGCTTCTCAAAAGCGTCAGCTTGCCTTAGCAGCTTAGTACTGCTACCTCACAACTCTTGACGCAGATAAAGAGATTGTGGGGTCATCAATCTGCAAAACAGAAAACGTTTTCTTGCATCATAAACTGTAAATAATTGAAACAAGAAGTTGGATGTTTATATCAAAACTATAAAAAAAATAAACTAAACTTGTAGACATGCATGCTTGAAAGCTCTCAGGACGCGGGTTCAACTCCCGCCACCTCCACCATTTTATTAAAAAAAGTGTATATTATAATGAATATTATGAAAAAATTATTATTACTCCTTACTGTTATTCCTGTTTTTTTATTTGCCAGTGATACATTATACTTCAATAATGGCAAAGATCTTAAAGGTGAAATTCTAGAAGCGAACGCTACCCATGCCTTGATCAAAAGATCAAGCGATCTACAGCTATTTAGAATTGCAATTGATTCCTTAACCCAAGACAATCAAGCTTACATTAAAAATAATTTCCCTCCAAGTCATGAAGCTTTACCTAAATTCTCAAAACCATTATCTATAAATGATTTAAATACTCATTCTAAATATATAGATAGTTTAGTTGAAACTAAATTAAGATCTTATAATTTAAAACCTAATAAAGAAATCAATGACGAAACTTTTCTTCGCAGGGCATACTTAAAAATTATTGGAAGAACTCCATCCTTTTCTGAGGTTGATTATTTTATTAATAATAAAAGCAAAACCAAAAGACAACAGCTAATAGACCAACTATTGGGCAGTGAGGGATATGTAAGTCATTGGTTTAATTTCTGGGCTGATATTTTAAGAATAAAAGATAGATTAAGTAACAGAATATCAGGAATACCATATAAAAATTATGTCAAAGAATTTGTATTTAACAACAGACCTTATGATGTTTGGGTCAGAGAAATGCTTTCTTCTTCTGGGCCATTATGGGAAAGAGGTAACGAAGGAGTTAGTTATTTTGCTCGCGATGTAAATATGCCTCTGGATAGCATGGCTAATACTGTGCGTATTTTTCTTGGAACAAGTCTTGAATGCGCTCAATGCCACGACCATCCATTTGATCGCTGGACACAAAAACAATTTTACGAAATGGCTGCATTCACAAGTGGCTCAACAAATTTAAGAAGGAAAGGGGCGAGCAACCTAAGTCAATTCAATAGGTTAGTCAACTCAGAGCAAAGAAAATTTGAGCAGGCTGGAGAACCCCAAAAATCCAGACAACTTAGGAATGAATCTAGATCCATTCAAGATATCCTTCAAACAGGATTAGATAGCTTGGGTTCAGGTAAAATTAATCTACCCAAGGATTATCAGTACGATAACGCAAAACCCAATGAGGCGTTATCTGGTAAAACTATTTTCGGTCAAGAGATCGACATAAAAACAAAAGCTCCTCAAGCAGGATCAAGGGAAATATATGCCAATTGGTTAGCTACAGATTCAAACCCTAGATTTACTGCTGTAATTGTAAATAGATTATGGAAAGAAGCTTTTGGTTTAGCTTTAATCGAGCCAATAGATAATATGTTTGACGATACCATAGCTACAGACCCTAAATTGCAATTGCATTTAGAAAAAGTTATGGTTGCATTAGATTATGATCTAAAAGAATTTTTAAGAATTTTATATAATACAAAAACATTTCAAAGGCAATCTGTAATTAGGGACGTAATACCGAGAGACAACAAGGACAGGGTAATGCCTGTTGATGTGAAGTGGATTATCGCTGGACCCAATACCGATAAGCAGTCACACAAAGCGGTTCCTTATTTCTACCAAGGCCCAATTCTTGAAAGAATGAGCGGAGAACAAGTTTGGGATTCCTTAGTTAACTTAATATTTAATGATATCGATTCAAGAAAACTACAACAAAACACAAAAGGCTACGAAGATTTTGCAAACTTTTCGGAGATGACAGGTCAAGAGCTTTTTGATAACTTGATGGCCTCTATTAATAAAACAGAAAAACCAAAAGCTAATAACACCTCAAAATTTACAGAGCCAATTAACACTGATTGCCCAATTAAGCCAGGCCGAGCTATTGATCCAACCCTACTAGCCTTAAATGAAAACGGTGAAACTGTTGCATTTTGCTGCGAATCCTGCGTTGATAAATTCAAGTCTCAACAAAAAACTAAAAAACAAGACTATCAACAAAATTTTGTTAAAGATCGAAACTCAGTCAGAGCTTCAGAATTACCTTCTCCTGCCCCCGTAGGCCACCTTATTCGTGAGTTTGGCGGCTCAGATAGAGAGCAGATAGAAAACTCCAATAAAAGCGCCTCTGCAACACAGGTTCTCAATTTAGTTAATGGTTTCGTAGAAACTAGATTATTAAGAAACAAAAATGCTCAAGTCATTAAATCTATACAAGCACAAAAATCATTAGATGATAAAATTAAAACTGGATTCAAATTTATTTTAAATAGAAATCCATCAGCAAAAGAATTAAGTTTATTCAAATCGTCATTAAAAGGCGATAAAGAGGTATATAAAGAGATAATCTGGATATTAATTAATACTCACGAATTTATATTTATAAAATAACAAAAATAAAATTATGAACATAGACGAATTAGGAAGAAGAGAATTTATTGCGCATGCCGCAAAAGCGTGCTTCGGGGTTGGACTAATGCCAATGGCTGGAGCGTATATACATAACAGTGTTAGCGCCCTAGAGCCTGCATCTCGCATACCAACTGCTAGGCATGTTATATATTTAAATATGGGGGGAGCTATGTCTCACCTAGATACATTTGGTCCAAAACCTGATGCCCCAGACATTCAGGGTCCAACTAAATCTATTCCGACTAGTGCAGATGGAGTTATATTGTCAGAAAACCTACCAAAAACTGCCCAGCTTATGCATCATGGTACAATTATTAAAACCATGAATACGAGTCAAGGTGCGCACGAACAAGCCAGCTACCTTATGCACACAAGCTACCTAAAAAGAGGAACTATTGTGCATCCAACATTCGGCAGCTGGGTTTCTAAACTTGCAGGGCCAATCAATAGAACCATTCCTACCAATATTAAAATTGGCGGAGGTGGAGGAGGAGCAGGCTTCCTTGAATCCAAATATGGAGCTTTACCAATCAATAATCCTACAGCAGGACTAGCTAACAGTAAAATGGCATCCTATCTGGATCACCAACATTTTCAAAGCAGAATATCTATTGCAGAACAACTCAATCAAAACTTCTCTTCTGAATTTCCTCAGAAAAAAGTTCGGGCATATTCTGATTTATATAAAGATGCAATTAAATTAATGAATAGCGATGACCTTGATGCCTTTGACATCACCAAAGAACCAGAATCGACCAGTGAACTTTATGGATCTACAAACTTCGGAAAAGGATGCCTACTAGCAAGAAGATTAGTTGAAAACGGAGTGAGGTACGTCGAAGTTACTAGAGGCGGATGGGATACTCACGACAATAATTTTGAAAGAGTGGCTGCAAATTGCGCAGACATTGACCAAGCTTTAAGTGGGTTACTTTTTGACTTAAGCAGAAGAGGTCTTCTATCAGAGACTTTAGTAGTTTTAACTTCGGAATTCGGAAGAACCCCAAACATTAATGCGAGAGACGGAAGAGATCATTGGCCGTACTGCTTTACAGCTTTCCTTGCGGGAGGTGGAGTTAAAGGGGGCTTTACTTATGGAGAAACTGATAAGACAGGAAGGTCTCCTGTTGAAGGCAAACCTATAAAACCAGAGGATTTAAACGCAACAATCGCTCACACATTAGGATTACCCTTAAATGACTACCAATACTCTCCATCAGGCAGGCCGTTCACGATAGCTCATAAAGGAGAACCTTTGCTAGATATCTTGGCTTAATTTTTGAATTATTAAAAAAAATATTCGAAACGATTTTATTTTCTTAGTGGACGATACATAAATGCTTGACTTATCTCACGTTTGTGATATAATGTGAGTTATGAGTAGAAAAAAGAATCGAAGACAATATCATTTTGCAAGAAAAAACTTTTCATACAATCAATTCTGGATAGCATATTACACTGAGGCTTATGAAGATGGAAGCCAGCAAGATTTCGCAACATTTATTAAAGCGAAGTCTAATAGGTTAGCTAGATCTATTTTAATAAAAAAATCAAAAGAAGACAACTCTTCAGTGAAACTTAAATCTGTGCGCATCTATATGCTACATAAAGATTTTGTTCGTAAATCCAGCAAAAGGAGATTAAATATTTCAGACTGGAGCGATGTACAAAATTGCCATTTCCCGAATTTAAATAATTATTTATTCAAATACCCTTTAGAAAGAAAAGAAGGTTATGATTATCGAGGTGGCAAAACTAACCTCGAACATCTAAAAACAATTGGTTTCAAAAAAGGTCAACCAAATTACTCAACACTACATCGCAAGGGGAACCATCTCCCACTAACAGAGAGGAAAGGTAAGGTTTGGAACGGTGATCGCTGGATTGAGTGGGATAAACATGAAATGGAATATACAAAAGCTAAAATCATTGACGCCTTAATCTCAAACGACAATAATAGAACTAAAGCAGCAATAAGTGCAAAAATGTCAAAGCAAAAGTTTTACAACCTCATGCATCGATGTGATACGCGTGAATGGTGGAATGAACATTATCCAGCGCCAAAATTAATTCCGCCCAAAGTTTCCACAAAGCAAAGATCTCAAACTCAGAAAAAGGTAATGCTCAAAAGAAAGCTGGAAGGAAATCTTAAACTACCCAATCATACCCCAGAACTAGAGGAAAAAAGAGTAAAGTCATTGCAAAGTTACCATCAATCCGTCTTAGATGAGCACAATAAAATGATTATCCCTAAAATCAAAAAAGCTTTATCCGAAAATTACAATATAAGAAGTCTAGCTGCTAAAAGTCTTGGAGTTAAACATAACACATTTAGAAACTGGATTCAAAAAACTAAACATTTAGTCAATTGGCTCGAAGAGTATCCAAGTCAATATAATTTATGCAGATCAAAAGTATCAAAATTAGTAAAATGAAAAACAACTCAGATTTATTTGATCAATTTTTAATTGAATTTCAGGAGGACATAAGAAGAATTGTTGGCAAAAAGAAAAAATCTTTCCATGCCTTGTCTGATGAAGAAATTTATAGTGAATGTAATTTACATTTATTAAAGAATAAAGATAAAATTCTTGAGACATTTCAAGATAAAGAGTTCACTCAATCAGAATTTAAAAAAATAGCATATCATTATACAAAAAACGAATGTGTCTGGTCTCATTATAGGTTTCAAAATCAAGCATACAATCGCAGAAAATCTGACGGATATATTCAGACAGATGAAGGAACTCAGACTATATTTGATTCGGCAATTCAAAAAAAAGGTGAAGAAAATGCAGATTTGGACAACGATCAAAGTTTTTTAAAATCTAATATTGATAACTTTCTTCATATTTTATCAGAGTATTCTTATATACTTTCAACAACTGAATTAAAAATAGTTTCGTATATTAAAGCGGGATTAAATCAAGAACTTATATCTCAAAAGCTCGGAGTAACCCATCAAGCAATTTCCTTTGCTTGCATTGAAATTCAAAAAAAACTTAATAATTATTTCAGTTTTGAAGAAATCAAGTTGGGTGCATCTCCAAAATCTATATCAAAAGGCAATCAATCAATCGGAAACTTCTTTTCAAAATGAATCTATTATATAAAACAAAAACATATTTAGTCGGACACATGCAATATCTTAGCGGAAGGAATTGGCGTGAAGAAATTACAGCAAAGCTAGAACCGCTATCCATTACCTGCTTTGATCCTTATAAAAAGCCATTTATCAAAGATGTAGAAGAAGATGAAGCCTCTAGAGAAGAGATGGAGACTTGGATGAAAACCAAACAATACGACAGAGTAACTGAGCGTATGAAAATGGTTCGCGCATATGATTTAAATTTAGTTGATCGTAGTGATTTTATAATAGCTCACCTAGTTCCCGATGTTGCTAGTTGGGGTAGCGCTGAAGAAATTGTTACCGCTGTAAGAGAAAAAAAGCCCGTCTTTATTAGTATGGAAGGAGGTAAAGCTAAAACTCCCTTATGGATGCTTGGCATGCTTCCACATAAATATATATACAATAGTCTTGATGAAATCGTAGAGATGTTATTTGCTATTGATAGCGGAAATAAACCGATTGACTCTGATCGCTGGAGACTATTACAAAAAAAGTATAGATAATTATTGACATGTCCTACAACTTATGTTATAATGTTTTTCAGTAATGCAATTACATTTACATAACTATTTTCATTTAATATATCACACTTAATCATTTTATCTTTTCCGACAGTATAACCTTCCTGTTTTTCGCTATTAATAATTACTTGATCTATAAAATCATGGGCTCCATATTTTTTAAGCCATTCCCAATAAAAGGTTTTAGTCCCTTTTGGACATTTTAATAAATTATCACATTCTAGAAAAATTTTTGAGTATAAAGTCACATCCCTAAAACAATGTATTGAACTAGGCGGTTCACTTAACTCACAATCGTAAATAACAACCATAAAATAATATACACATCATGTTAGAAGAACAAAAAATAAAATCAGATTGGCAGCAACGCGAAATAGGAGCTTTCTGGACTAGAGATAGCTCAAAAGGTAAATACTTATCAGGAAGTATAGAAGTTGACGAGCTAGGAGTAAAGAAAAAAATGAAAGTAGTAATGTTCCCCAATCGCTACAAAGATAATGACAAAAAGCCAGACTACGTACTCTATGTCTCAAAAGACAGTGAATCTCCAAAGTCTGAAACTCAAGACTCTACAGAAAACTCCAGTTCTACAGAAAATAAAAATTCTGAAATTCCAGACAGTTTAGTGTAATTAAGGCTAAATGAATGTACTTTACGGGTTAATTAGTATTTCAGAGCTCTTAAAAGAAAAAGAGCCAGACGGATCATATACCTTCTCAGGTATGACTAAGAAAAATTTCTTAGGCCAAAAAGAAAGCTCTGGAGAAGAATCATCGCTGAGCGATTTGTCGAGCAGAATTATTCATAATTTAAATCTAACAGAAAATATAATAGATTTTTTACCTAAAGTAAACATTAGTCACTACAGAGTAAGCAGTTCTATCTTCAGCTTAGTATCCGACTTCTCTAGTGGCTTAAATATTTCATTAAATAAATTACCAAATTACAATCAAATTCTTAGTAAAATTAAAGAAATAGGAGTCTTAGCTAGACAAAATAATATCACTCTATCTATATATCCTGATTCAACAAATAGCTTAATCTCAGATGATGAAAATCAATTAAATGCAGCAATAGAAGAATTAAACTTTCATAATTGGTTTCTCGAAACTGCTGGATTTCCCTCAAATCCATCAAGCCCTATAATAATCAAGCCATTCAGTCAACCGTCTGGAGGATCTCATGATTCAGCAGTAAGTTGCGTCAAATCTTTTTATACTAACTTTAAAAAATTAAATAAAGAAACCCAAAACAGAATAGTCATTCAAAATGAAGACGAAGGATTCTGGAACCCTGTTAATTTATTTAAATATTTCCATGTATATCTACATGAAAAATACGAAGAAGGTATGGTCTTGAGTTACCATAATGTAGCTGACGAAAGAAATCCTGGCTCATTTGGCTCTGATACTGTTGATCCAGTGGTAAATATTGGGGCTTTTCATGAAACTTGGATGGGCGTTGTTCCAATTTTTTTATGGTCCGAGAAAAAATCCAGCGATTCCAACATTTCAGCAGATTACTTATCTCAAGAAATACCTAATTTCGGCTATACAATTAAGTGGGAATGCGATGTACTAAAGAGGGATAAAGCTATTGTTAAATATACAATGCCTGAAGAAGATGATAAAGTCACAGAGGAAGTAATCAACACCATCACAAAGAATAAATACAAAAAGTCGCGGGAAACATCTCGAGCATTTAACGCATTATACGATTCAAAATAAATGACTCAAGAAAAGATAAGTTATAGAAAACTTTTCTCAAATATAGCTGAATCAAAAGGCTATAAAGTGAAAAAGCCCACCTACCTCCAGCGCAAAAACAATATAGACATTATTATTGAGGGTCAATCCGATGGAAAAGCTAAAGAAGTAACTATTGATATTAAAAAAAGAAACGGCAAAAATGCAAACCAATGGGTTTACATTGAGTACAAAAATTCTAAAGGTGGTGATGGTTGGCTATATGGAGATTCTCAATTTATTGTTTTTGAAACTGCCTCAACCTTTATATTTGTTCCAAGAAAAGCCCTAATTAGCTGGTTAAATTCCTCACAAATTATCAGGTGGGACCTACCCTATGTTGATCAATCATGGAAATCTAAGTACAGATTATTCAGAAGACCTAATACTATTGAAATTATTTCCCAAATTAAAGTTTCTGATTTATTTAATGTTAAAGGTAGTAAAGTATGGAAGAAGTCTTAATTTTTATATTCAGTAGTTTCTGGACATACACAGGAACACTTTTTTTAATCTTCTGCACGGGTTACTCTGCAGCTATCCCTTTTTATTGGTATTATAAATTAAAACAAAATAAACTTAATAAATCGATATGGAATCATCAGTAAAAAAAAGATCATGTCAAAATCAAAATTGTAAAGTAAAATCATCTATTAAAAATCAAAACGGAAAAGGCGATAAGCCTAGACCTTTCTCTAAAAAACAATACAATACAAATTATGAATCAATCAACTGGAAAAAACGCTGAAGTTTTTTATGTAGTAACGCGCAATGGTAGAAGAGCCTGGCCCAAAGACTATTGGACAGTAGATCAAGCTCAAGCTCATGCCCAAAGCTTAGTGGAAGCTCTCAAGTCTTTCAATGATCCTGATTATAAAAATATCACTATCGTTGAAACTTCCGACCCTCATTTAATAAATTAATTCTTGACAGACTTCTAGTTTCATAGTATAATGGCTTCACAATCAAATTTAGATGAAGCTTATTTACAAATATGTCAAACGTGGTCTCAGTTATCAAAAGCTGTCAGAAAAAAAGTTGGATGCATTATTGTTAAAGATAACTCAATCATTTCCGATGGCTACAACGGCACTCCAAAAAATTTCGACAATGTCTGTGAATTTGTTTCAGTTAATCAAACCCTCATTACTAAACCCGAAGTTCTGCACGCCGAAAGCAACGCAATTACAAAACTTGCAAAATCTACACAATCAAGTAAAGATGCAACCATGTACATCACCATCAATCCATGTGTTGAGTGTGCAAAATTAATCATTCAATCTGAAATATCAAGAGTAGTATATAAGAACTTCTATAAAAACGATGAAGGTATAAAATTAATCAAAAAAGCTAATATAGAAATAAATAAACATGAATATAAATAAATTAAATAGCGCGCTAAATTATACTTTAAATAAATTTTGTCCAATATTATTTGTTGGCTTAGTTTGTTTTTTAGGCTTTGGTTTAGATAGTTGGGAGCCTTATGTAATTCTAGGTCTAGTAGCTTTCACTCAAAGTTTTCATTATAGAGCTGGATATAGCGTTGCGATTTGCGAAGAAAGGGGTTTAATTGAAAAATGAATTCATTAATTAAAACATTTAAACACAAATTAAAGAGAGCTGTCGGGCCAAGATACTACATCGTTTATAGAAATCATGACAATAAAATAAAAACCTATCAAGTTGGAGATATTGACCTCTACAATTCTTTTGGTAATAAGAAACACGAAAGAAACAATGTAGGCTTTAAAGCTTATTGTTTTGGCAGAAAGCAAATTCGATCCTTTCGTCACGATAGAATTATTTCTATTACTAAAAAGTGAATTTTGAATATTTTTCTAGAAATCTGCCTTATAGGGTGTATAATATATTTAACTTATCAACTATTAATTCTTAAACAAGAAAAAAATAACGCCGATTTACTAAATCAAAAAAATCAAGACTTAGAAAATCAATTAAACCAAAACAAGGAAACCCTTTTATCTCAAGAAGCAAACTTTAAGCAAGCAATACAAAATCTTCAATCTAATTTTAACCAAGAGCGCCAAGCTTTAAAAGAGGCAAAGCTAGAATCACAAGCTAAGGAAGAAAAGTTATTAAAAGATTTTGCCGAAATAGAGAATAAATTATTAGAAGAAACCGCCAACAGAAAAAAAGTTACCTCACAAAAGAAAAGTAGCGAAGTGCGCCTTGGCGGGATCGCAGAAACTTTAGCTCCTTTCTTAGATCAATTCGACTTCGATCCAGAAAATTGCACTTTTCTAGGGAAACCGATAGATTACATATCATTTGCTGATGATGAAATAACTTTCATAGAAGTAAAAAGCGGTAACTCTCAACTAAACAAAAAACAAAGACATATTAGAGATCAAGTAAAAGCTAAACTTGTAAATTGGAAAGAAGTAAGAATAAAATAATTTTAACCTAATAAATATATGAAAACAAAAATCGTATCATTACTACTAGCCTTCGGGCTTACTAACGCCGCCTTCTCAGGCAACTCGGCTAAAATTGGATATGCATCTGATTTCTTTTATCGAGGAGCTCAAAAGGCAGAAGAATCAATCCAAGCTTCGGTTGGGTTAGGGTCAAGTGTTGGAGGGCTAGATTTAAGCGCTCACGCTTGCACTAATCAAGCTGTAGATGCAGGAAATGATAGCTACCATCTCGGCGCAGGTGCTGGAAAGTCTTTCGCAGACGGATTGCTTTCGACCTATGTAGGAGTTAGTCATTTCGAAGATAAGCCAGGCGACGCCTTGTCCGAATTTGAAGTTGGAATCTCTTCAAACACTGTATTGAATCCATCTGTTTCCGTCTTTAGGGATTTCGACGATTCATTGTATACAGTTGAAGCTGGAGTCTCTCACGAGTTTGACTTAGATGTAGCTAGCCTTGAGGTCGATGCATCAATTGGCAATACTGATCTAACTAACAACACTGACAGAACATATTACTCTATTGGGGTTGCAGCATCAAAATCGCTTTCTGACGGCGCAGGCGCTCAAGTTAGCCTTGACTATGTCGACGCTGACGACATTGATCGTGAGTTCGTTCTCGGTACAGCATTAACTTTTAACTTCTAAACCCCAAAACTAAAATGGATAATATAGTAAAAACAATCAAAGGAGCCATTGGTGGGCTCTTTACACTACTAACGTCTATCGTAGGCTTACTTGTGCTAGCACAAGTAGTCTTCGGTGAATCAGCTGGAATGAATGTCATTGGCAATATTCAAGGTATTGTTAATGGATTCGTTGGCCCCGAAGCTAGCTTAGCTGGACTAATTACTTTAGTTCTGCTAATTGGTCTTCTTAATAAGCAAGACGAAAAGAGTTAAGATAATTTTATCTTGACTTTCCAAGGGGAGGCTGCTATAATGGTAGCCTCCTCTTTTTTTATTGAAAACAACCATTCAATTAATATAATATTATTATGCCTAACCAAGAAAATGAAGACGAGCTTTTTATCTCTGGCCCCAGAGATTATGATGAGCAAACAGACTCATTTAGAATGGACTTAGAAAATTTAATCTTTAGATATATCGATGAATATGATATTAATACCATTACAATTATTGGGGCTTTGCAAGAAAAAATAGTAGAGCTCTCAAACGAAGGCAATATAGAATTTGAATCAGACATCGATGAATAACAGTTACTATTTAAACCCTAAAAACTATATAGAAGGAATACAAAGGAATAAGAAATATATGAGTAAACTAATCGGAATATCAGGATTTGCCCGTTCGGGTAAAGACACATTTTATGAACGATCCAAGCTTTTGCTTGAAAAGCATGGTAAAAAAGCCGTCAGAGTAGCCTTTGCAGATGCATTGAAAGAAGAATGCGACGAATTATTAAGTAAATATACCAATCTTTCAGCATTTACGGAAAAAGATTCTGAAAAAGAAATAGTTCGCCCCCTATTGGTTACATACGGGACACAAATTCGAAGAAAGTTGAATGAAAATTGTTGGATTGAAAAAATTCAACCTCAAGTAATTGAATATTTAAAGTCAGATTACTATGTTTTTGTTACCGATGTTAGGTTTAAAAACGAAGCTAAATGGATTCAATTAAATAGGGGAATACTCGTTAACATTGCGAGAGAAAATATTAAACCTGCAAACCACGAAGAGCATAGACAACTCCATCTAATGAAAGGCTTAATTAATTATGACCTCTTTTGGCCAACTTACGGCAAAGATCAACTCTCTTCCTGCGATGAGCATATATTACCTCTATTTAATCATCTATTAAAAGAGCAAGAAACTTTAGAAGAAGTGCTATAACAAAAAAAAAATTTCAAAGCATTTCCAAATTAAAGTGGACGATATACAAAATATAAAATTATATAATTTATTTAGAACTGATAAAAAAGAAGAAGGTACAAACTTTTTTATATCAGCAATTGAAAAAAAGTATATCACAACTGAATCTATGTCAGAATGTGACTACATACTATACAATAGTCCAACTGACTCTAACTCAAACAATCAATTTAGCAAGCTCAAAGACCTAGGTAAACCTATTATTATTTTATGGGACACAGATTCTGAAATACCATTTTCCAATAAAAATATAGAATTTTTATTATTCAGGACCAGTTTATTAAAAAGCAAAAAATTAAACAATGAATGGGTACTTCCATCTCATTTAAATTATTCCTGGACTAAATACGACACTCCATCTGCTTGGAATTTCTCTGAGTACTATTCAGACATACCAAGCATAGGGTTTTGTGGAAGCAATGAGCATCAAGCCAGAAAAAAAGTTATGTCTTTTTTAGAAAAAGATGATTCGATAAATTTTGATCTAGTAAGAAGGCATACTTTCTTTAAAGCTTTTAGTTGCAATGAAGAAAAGTATAAACATCACCGCCAACAATATTTTAACACTCTAAAAACTAATGCTTTTTCATTATGCATTCGAGGAGCAGGGAACTGGTCGATTAGATTTTATGAAACGATGAAACTTGGCAGAATACCTGTTTTATTGGACACAGATACCGAACTACCATTTAATGATTTAATAGACTGGAATGATATTATTATTTTTGAAAAAGATGCCCCTTCGCTAATAAATAAAATGAAGGAATGGAATTCTATGGGTAGTGATTTTATTTTTGATAAACAAAAAAAATGCCATGAAATATGGAAAAAATACCTTAGCCACGATGGATTTGCAGAAAATTTTCCTCATTATTTAAAAATTTAAAACAAAAATGGATAACAGGAAAACAAAATACCAACAAACAGAAAAAGGCAAAGAGGCCTTACAACGCGCACGCAAAAAGTACGATGAGAAGGATCCAGAAAAACGCAAGGAGCAAAAGCGAGAGTATATGAGAAGAAAAAGATTAAAAGATCCAAGTTACTGCAAATGGAAGAAGTAAACTCATGAGCCCTTGGTCAAAACTCAATAACGACGGCAAGTTATTATTAGCTTGCTGTATTATTAACCTTGTAATCTCTGTCGTTTTAGCTGTAGATGGTTCATTGTTTTGCTTCTTCCCATTTGCTGTCTCTATGTTTTGCGGTTTATTTACTTTAAATCAAAAACATCAAAAATAAAGTGTAATATTATTATAATGAAAATACTAGTAGCAGTTTTAGCTTGTGACGAAGTCGGATATAGACCTCTTGAGCAAGGGATAAGAGAAACATGGGGTTCAGATAAATCAAAACACGAAAACATCGTTGATGTAATTTATTATTACGGTGATTATTCGGTACCTGAGCATGTAGGATCAATTTTTGAGGGCGACAAACTCAGGGTTCATGCTGGAGAGGGTTATTTTAATACTTGGAATAAAACACTCATGATGTATGATTTCATTGTTAAAAATTATGAATTTGATTGCTTATTCAGAACAAATGTATCCTCTTACATTGATTTAAAGATTTTGCAAGATTTTTGCAAAAAACATTACAATGAGAATTTTTATTCAGGAGCTTTTGGCGATTTATCTCCAGGAAATTTTTGTTCTGGTTCAGGCTATTTTCTATCCCGTAAATTAGTCGAAGAGATAGCTTCCGAAAAAGAAAACTTATACAGAAAATTTGTCGATGATTTTACTGTAGGTGAAATTCTTAGAGACAAAGGAGTTATTCCATTCAGGGGAGAGAGATACGATGCGACGCAAACTTTTGATATCGTTAGCTCTAATATAACCGACAACTCTTCCACTAATCGTGAATGGGGAACTATAGACAAAGATATGGATCATTATCACTACAGAGTACATACAACGCCAGTAGGTCAAAGAAGTGATGATATCAAAAAAATGCATTTTATTCACGAACTAAAAAATAAAGTGTAAAACACTTTAATGAGTCAAGAAAACCCAAGCAATAGTTCCACAAATATTGCTGTATTAGTTTCTTGCTTATTATTTCTTATGTATTTTCTATATGACAAACATAAAGAAAATGAGAGAATGTATAAAATCTGCCAAGATCAAGAAGAGGTAATAAAAGAATTACAGCAGGCAATTCATTTGCAAACTTTTTATATAAAACAACTTGAATCAATGAACAGTTCAAGTTATAATAATCTAGATTTTCCATTAAATAAAAATGAAATTTAGAGAATTATTAAAAGAGTCTGGATATAAGCAGGTATTTAATGTTATCTATAAGAATTACTATAGAGACAAAAATCATAGCCAAGATGACATTATCTCTTTTGATATTTTATATAGAAAAGCCTTTGATACCTTGTTAACCAAAAGTGCCGACAACTCTAATTCATTTGAAATATTATTGCAAGATATTAAAGCTGACGAAGAAGATATAATTGATGTCTGTATTAAAGATCTTAAAACAGAAGAAATTTTTGCTCTGGACTTTATACCTTGGGCAGAGCTTGTTGATTCCGAAGTTATTATTAGAGAAGATATGAAAAATTATGAGATATGTGCTCATATTTTATGGGAAATTACATTTTGGGGCTTCACTGAAAAAGAGATTGAAGCTCAAAAAGAAGCGACAAAAAACGCTGATAATGAATCATCCTATCCCTTCTCATTAAATGAACTTATATAAACTTCCTTTACATAAAGATTTCCCAAAAATAGTTGACGCTATAGTCGAGATACCAAAAGGTAAAAGTGTCAAGTATGAGTATGACCCTGAGGGTTATTTTAGGTATGACAGAAGCCTAACTAGTGCTATGGTTTATCCAGCAAGCTATGGATTTATTCCTTCAACTATTGCAGATGATGGCGATGCTTTAGATGTTTTAGTTTACAATAGAATACCAATAGATAGAGGCACGGTAGTGGAATGTAAAGTCATCGGGGTTTTAGACATGGAAGATGAGGGGTCGACTGTAGGGATACATAAAGACTATAAAATCCTAGGAGTTCCAACTTCTCACGTCAGGGAATATAATTCACTTAATGATATTGATCAAATGTTCCTAGCTATTGCAAAAAACTTTTTCCTACATTATAAAGATTTAAATAATAAAGATGTTAGAGTTTTTGATTGGCATGAAAAAGATAAAGCTTATGAAATAATTAGGAAATCTATTATACAACCAGAACTAACAAACAGAAAATACGAATGACAACTATATTAATATTAGCAATTTTCTACGGCATAATTGTTGTCGCAGAAGAAAATAAATGGAGCAAAAATAAATGGATGGACTTAATGAACTCTGGCAATTAGAATGGGGCGATGGCTTGCTTTTTACAGCAATGCTAATGGCTCTTTATACTTATAAAGTTTGGATTGACAATAAATTCAAAAAATAGAACTGACCCAAATTACCTTATGAACAATTTAGTTTATGCGAGTTATATTGATAAACCTAGCAAAATAGAACTCGTTGAATATAATTTTAATAAAATAAAATCTCTTTTTGATAATGTAGTTTTTGTTTACTCGTCATATAATGAGAAGCCTTTGCCTCAAAATTTCTGCGGATTAAACAACGAAAATTTAATTCTTACCCCTAACGATGGTTACGATTTTGGTAAATATAGATTGGGCATACAAAAGTTTTTAGAAGAGCCAATGTCTTACACAACTATTTTTAATGATAGTGTTTCAATAATTGAAACTTTAGACCCTATTATTCTTTTTTTAGAAAAAAGGTTTTCAGAAGGGTATGAATATGTTGGCTTTCTTAAGAGTGAAGAAATAAGAGATCATTTCCAAAGTTGGTTTCTTAGTTTTTCTAAAAACGCTTTACTATATTTTTACGATAAAATTTCAAAACCAATTCACAATAAGCAAGAAGTTATAAATCAATATGAAGTTGACTTATCTAACCAGATGATACATCATTTTAAATCATCATTTTATTGGAGGTCAAATATTAATCTTTTCTACTTTCAGTCTGTGATTGATCAAGTAACGCAAAGAGAGAAGTCTTTCCCTTTCTTGAAGAACAATTCATTTAATAAAGAATTTAAAAAAGAGCCCCATAACATTGATCGCAAAAAAATGATAAAGCTTTGCCCCCCACAACTTTCAAATAAATTTTTACAATATATTGATGGATGACTAGTATACTTATAACAGGGGGACTCGGCTTTATTGGTAGTAACTTTATAAAACATATTTTTAATAAATA
>Ga0070746_10000040_pt1 | contig 55435 bp, 81 predicted proteins | sample VirMetDEL_Mar_21_FD_77016 | JGI IMG/M metagenome (GOLD analysis project Ga0070746, IMG submission 77016) | Aqueous microbial communities from the Delaware River and Bay under freshwater to marine salinity gradient to study organic matter... | ecosystem: Environmental > Aquatic > Marine >...
ATTCTAAGACGATCTGCACCAGGAGATGTTAAGTTAGGCGTACTTCCTGAGTTGTCAAAAAGTGCAATATTATCTGCAGTAGTGACAATATCTTCTGTCACTTTAAATCCTATAACTCCTGTGAAGTCAGGTGAGTACTTTGAAAGAACTAATGTCTGAGCCTCAACCATAACTAGATGATTAGCAGCAAACGTGTCGAACTGTGGAACTTCAGCAATAGATGCCTTACCAACAGCATCGTTGACAGACTGAATGGTAATATTACCTAAACTTGTAGTAAGAGTTGCACCTGCTGCAAAAGGTTTAGACACAGTAGTATTAGTTGCTGTAGAGGCTCCACCAGATTGACCTTTCGTCATTTTTACAAATATAGTATCAGGATCACTACCTGCAGCAGGTAGTACCTCTTTTACGATTGCAAACAGATCTCCATCATTTATTTCAGTGCCTTTTAGTTGAGCATAGCCAACAGGTAAAGAGTTAACCTTAAGATAAGTATATGAGAATGCATTAACGCCTGAGGCTAAGTTACCACTATTATTGAAAATGGCACCTTCATTAACAATGAACTTAGAAAGTCTACCCAGTTCTTGTTGAATAATAGTCTGAGACTGTGTTAGTTCACGTGCCTGTAGTGCTCTTCCGTTATTAAACAGAATACGATGGTAATGATCACTATCTCTGAAATCATCATTGTATTCGCTTAAAAATGTTGTACTAGTGAGATTAGTAGCCATGGTTTACCCTTAAAGTTTAATAACGATTTTAATATCTTCAGTTTGGTCAGCGTCTCTTGCAATCTTTGCCTGATTATTTAGGAACAATAAATCACCTGAGAATATGTCTATATCTGGTTCAACCCTATCACCAATAGTAAACGATCCTGTTTTACCTGAAATCGTGATTGTCTCACCAGTTCTAAATGGCGTGAAACCAGTTTCTTCATCTTGATGATACCATATAGTTGCGGAGTCGTCAAAGAAATCGATCCATGCTTGAGCATTACTATCACCGTTTACAGTAACATCATCTGCCCATGATAGTCCACCTGTAATAGGTGCTGTCAATACAAGTTGCTTAAGACCAAGACCTTCAGTAAGTTGGAACAGAGTTCCACTAGCAGAGTCTAAAATATTTTTTAGAAGACCTACTTGACGGTATTCATTATCTACCACCCACTTATTATTAACATTACCTTCAGGTTTAATGTTGAACATCATATTAGTGGATCTTAAATCTGTTCTTGCGTCTGCCCCTAGTCCACCTGTAGGTGCAAAAATAGGATACACTTCTGCATTGATACCTGATGTTAAGTTAGTCTGATCTACTCTAACAGAAGCTTTATTGTAACCTGAACCTAAGACAGATCCAATGGAAACAAAAGCTCCCGCTCCTGCGCCTGTACCCACAGTATCGCTATCGCCAACTTCGACTGCTGCTAGTTTACCTGTAGCATCAAGTATTCCATGTGCTTTAGCACCACTACCATCACCAATAACCGTAAGAGTAGGGGCAGCAGAGTACACACCTGTGTTTGGTTCTACTCTATATCCAATAAGCTGACCATCGATTGCAGCATTCTGCACAGCAAGTTGAGGTGCCTCAGGGTCTGTTGGTTCTGCTGAATCCACAAACTTAACTGGCATAAAGTTAGAAGTTAAAAATCTGTTTGCATCTGCAGTTGTAATAGTGTACAAATACTTCCAAATATATCCATCGGTTTCTACTGGCAAAGACGTGTTCGTATGATCAGGAACAAACTGTGACACAACTGCCGAACCAAAACTATTTTTACCTTGACGAATACACACGTATACGTTATTATCAGCAGTTCTTACATAGTATGCAGGAGTTGGTTGACCTACAATATTATCGTTAAAAGCAGGATAAACTGTGTTGGTTGTCCAATCAGTTAATGGAACAACAAAAGAAAACGCTTCAACAGCTTTCACAGATTGAAGATTGTATCTAAATAAGCGGCGGTCTCTTTCGGTATTACTTGGATTTACAGTAACATCTGTGTTATCACCTGTTTGCCAAATCTGAGAGTGTCCTACACCAATGTAGAAATAGTTGTCAGAATCTCCAAGGGTTGTACCTTGGTTCTCATCAAATATTTGCTGTGCAAACTGTCTTTTTAATTTATCTGTAATAATTGCTGGCATTGTCTATTTCCTATACGACTGCGTATCCATAACCACCGATAATATTCCAACCATTGTTTCCATCCCAAATAAGTTGTGCTGTATCTAATGGATCAAATTCTATACTAGTTCCTTGTGCAAATGTAGCAGGTGTTAATGTTACTGTTCCAGACCCACCCCCACGTCTTGCAAATATTTTTATTTCGCCGTTAACTGTACCATCAGCTAGTGTGACTGTACCTGAAGAACTACCAGTTAACGATACAAACCCTGCACCAACAGGTGCTGCCGCACCATTAGCTGCAGTTATATAACTCATAGCAGCTTTGCTTATTTTTACAGATCCAGTTCCTTTTGAAACCAAATCTAGATTTATATTAGTATCAGATCCTATAGCTTCGACAATAGGTGCTGTACCTGCAGCCTGATCAGATATTTTAACATTATTTCTACTAGGGCTAAATGTATCAGTAAAAGATAATACCGCATTCCCAAGAGAGTCTGCTAAATATTCATGAACTCTAGGTCTTTGTACAACAGGAGAAGTCAGAGTTTTATTTGTAATAGTTGCTGAGTTGTTATTTAAAACAAGAGTATCGCTATCCGTTAGACTAGGCACATTAAGATTATGATTTGCAGTTAAAGAACCTGCAACAATAGAGTATTTGTGACTTGAGTTATCATCAAATATATTCATATTAAGCAGTGATGGATTGTTTAGTTGAGCACTGTCCAGAGTTTTATTACTCATAGTCTGAATGGCAGTATCTACTAAAACTGTTCCTGATGAATCTGGCAAGTCGATATTAACTTCAACATTACCACCAACAGCACCCAATTTAGTACGTGCTGTTGTACCTAAAATATCTAATCCACTGTCTGTAAGTTGTGATGTACCTACGCCAATATTAGATCCACCTAAAACATTATATAGTTCTGTGAAGTTGGCATTGATCTTTATACCAGTAGTACGTAAAGTATCTCCTGTTCTGTCATTTGCAGAAAGACCTGTATTGATTGTTTGTTTCGCCATAACTTACTCTCTAGCTTGATTTATATTATTTATACATGTTGGAATGGATAATGTGCCGAATCTGCAGCATTATCTGAATCGAATAATGTTGAGAACTTACCACCATCCATAGTAGATTGTACTGTAATGACACCATCTGAATCTTGGTCCATAGTGAGAACCAAACCATTTGCAGAGTCATCCATAAATGTACCTGAAAGACCCAAGATGTCATAAGCATCTCTTTCAGCATCCAAATCTTGGATTTGAATCTCGCCAAGGTCTCTGAACTCAGTTCCTGTTGCAAAACGTCTAATGCCTATGTCACTGTCTGCTAGAAGAAGTGTCATAGAAGTTTCTGCTTGCATACTCATCGTAGCGATTTCTTCAGAGAAGATTTGTTCTGTAACTGGATCTCCGATTTCATCTTGAATAATAGAAAGACCTATATCATTAACAAGTTCTAATAAAAGTTCTGAACCAAGATATACACCTGCAGGATGAACAAATAGTTTATAGGTGTCAACCCAATCTTTAAGAGGAAGACCAATCCTAACCAATACTGACATAACTTGGTATAGTTTATCATCAGTAATAAACTTACGTGATTCAGGACCAATAACAGAGGCAAACTCTTTTATCTGTTCTCCACCTGTATTGATGCTATCCTGTTCATAATCAATAGCAGGACCGACTTTAAATATATTTTCTTTAGGATATAATATCTGTGGATCTTGTCCAAAGAAGCCTCTAAAGAACTGCTCAATACTGTACTTAGTACCTTTAGATCTGTAAAGAGTATTGGAAAACTTAATAGCTTCTCTTTTATTTAAGAAACCACCAAAGTATGCTTGACCCAGAAGAAGTTCGTCCTCAAGATATTGTAATAACTTATCAGGAACTTGTGTAGCATCTCTAGAAGAATATAATCTTTTTATTTGACCAGATGGGTTGTCTGCAGAATCCATGAACTCATAATACGCTTCAAATAAAGATTTAATATTTGGGAAATCTTCTTTGAAATATTCTGGCAATACATTATCAATCTCATTTCTAAAGAGATTTAAGTCTGTACGATTATTGTCTAGTAATGTTTTATCTTGCTTTGACATTAGTTTGTAGCACTTACGGTTACAGCAGTTGTGGTTGATCTATCAGCATCAAAGTTTAAAATCTCATTTCTTGTAGGAGCTAATGCACTTTGATTAGCTGGTACAGCAGCTAGTTTGATAAAAGTTAGTCCTGCAGATATACTTGTTGGATTAAAGTAGTTGATGGTGACCACCCCGGTTACAGGATTAAAGTTGCCAATGTTATCGACTAGTACAGTATTACCTGCAATAGAGATAATTTGAATGATGTTAGAACTTAGTTTGTTTCTGAGCACACAGGTTTGTGCCTGAAAGGTAAATTCATTACTAGTAATAATATATTGATCATCATCAGGTGCAGCAATAGCTACAGGATATTGTAACTGTTGACTAATAGAAACTTTTGTTGCAGAAAGTTTTGATCTAATGGTGGTGGTATTTTCTCCTGACAAACTATTTAATACCATGAAGTTTGCAGCGTCATTGTACCTTTGACTTACAACAAAATCAACAATCGTATTGATATCATCAACAGATGTAGCATCAACATCTAAAAGTAAGCTATTAATAACAGAAATCAGAGTAGGCGCTGTGGGTGTGAACCTCTGCTGCATTCTAATGTTCGCTCTGGAAGACAGAATAGAAGTGGACGATTCATCTACGAGAGATAAGACATTTGATCTTCTAAAGGCTTGTTTGAACCCACCAGTGTTATTAGTAAAGTAAGAAGATATTGTAGTGTTAACTTGATCTTGAACAGCATTCAAAGTTAAGTCTGTGAGTTTAGGGTTGAACTGGAAGAAAGTGTCTATTTCAATGAATGTTTCTATTGGATCAATAAATCTAATATTGAAGGATACAATAGAAAGTTGTGCTGCTAGTTCTCGTATCGCTTGCTTTGTGTTTGCAATGGTAGCTGCAGTCACATCATCTTCAAACAAGATTGATATGTATACTGCACCAAACTCAGGTTCTACTGCTTCTTCCCCACCCCATGATGCAATGTCTTCAATAAGTGTAGAATAACTTTGCAGGATTAAGGACGAATAGTCCTCTGCAGTAACCATGCGGTTTTGAGTAGCATATTGGAAAGGTGCATTTTTACGAATAGATTCAATGCTTTCTTTTTCATCTCCACCGATAGAGTTGACATATGTTACAACATTTATATCAGAGGTTATAACACCTGATGTAAACTGAGAAACAGGAGTGAATACAGTAGCATTATTGGCAGCATTTCCTTTTACTGATAGATATTCAACTTCAATACGATTACCTGCCTGTGGTGCTATACCAAATGTCTCTCCATCACCAAAGGATAGCTCAAAATATCCATTAGGAGATTCTTTTAAAATGTAGATAGTAGAGTTAGAACTAATAGATGTAGCATTCACAATGTTTTGATACGTAGTAAAATCTACTGAGGTAGCACTGGTATATACTTTTATAGTAACAGTATCAGCGTCTAAAGTACCATCAGGAATAACATAGACAGGATTATCTTCATATTCACCAACCAAAAATGTTTTAGTTTTCAATGTTCCTTCAAAAATAGAAATACGATTAGAACCATCATTTGTTTTAAACTCATAAAATCCTGTTCCATCATCAGTTGCAGTGAAAGACTCTACGGTTTGAAACGTGTATGACACATCGTCAACATTTGAAGTAAACTGTGTGTATGCAGGTAAAGATACTGTTTGCTCACGTCCTGCTGCATTAGTATTAAACGTAAGTCTAACCTTTGCTTGTGATGCAGTATCTGTATCAGGAACATATCCAATACCTTCAGATAACGATACGACTGAACTTCTCAACTGTGCAGTTGGGAGATACGACTCGTTTAAAGCAAAGTTTGCAATCAAAGCATTTAAGTGCGTGTTATATGCCAACACATCAAGAATATTTGACAAGCCTGATGCCTCAAAGTTATAGTCTTTGAATTCATCTTTATTAGCAAGATAGTCTTTTAGATTACTCTTGATATTATTAAAGTCTAAGGCTGATGATTTAATCGTTGTTGCCATTTTATCTTAACCTTGATAGTGAAGTTGTGAATGTTACAACTTCTTCTGTGTTTATAACTTGAAACTCTATGTAAATACTTATAGAGTTTCTTTCCTCTTGATAGTTTACTGACACTTCTCTTACAATCGCTCTTGGTTCATAAGCATTGATAGCTCTTATTATGTTTTCACGTGTCTCTTCTTCAACCTCATCGTCAGCAAGTTCAAATAATAATGCTCTTATATTACCGCCATAAAAAGGCTCAAACGGCTTTTCGAAATAGTCTGTCAAAATAAGATTTTTTACAGCTTGCTTTACAGCAGCCGCTTCTTTTTTAACAAATATTTCTCCATTTGTTTTAGCAGTAAAAGACAGATCTATATCTTTATATTCTTTACGTCTACTACCGATTAAAGTAGATTGACTAAGATTACCATCTTCCTTTGCTAATACTCTAGTTGTTGCCATTAGGTCTTCTCTATTTTACTGTTATTTATAATGATTTTGCGAAGGAAACATCAAAACCTGCGTTCCAAGTTCCTGCAGATCCTGCACCATTTTGTCTCCAAGTACTCTCATCATAATGAATAAATTTTTCATAGCCGCCAATACCAGGACGTATTCCTTTTGCTTTTGCGTTACGCACAAGAATACGAATATAACGCTGATACAAGGAATAGTTATCTTCTGGGTTAACCCTCTTTCCTGCCAACAATAAGAAGTGATCTGCCGCTTCTCCTTTTGGATGATTTTGAGTTCCAGTATCCCTTTTGGCTCTACCGCCATTTGAAGTTATCTGCGCAGTATATTCCTGACCAAGTTCACGAACAGCAGCCGCAATCGCATCAACAATATTTTGATTAGGCCAATTTATTCGGTCTGGTCCTCTAGAGTGAGTTACAACACCATCACTTGGTGGAATGGCAGACCGTTCTATTGCACGTGCTTTTAACGTTTCATTATCTTCTAACAAGCATTCGATTAGCTCACCTTCAGATAACAACTGTCTATTATATTCGGTAGAAACTTTTCTGTTAAATCTTCCTGTCCAGTTGTCATCAAGATCAGGCATTATTAAAATAAGTCTTGCCTTTAAAACAGGCTGATCGTTTTTACACTCTAAGGTATCATACGACAAAATCATTTCGTCAAAGAAACTCACATCTTTTACATACTCTGCGATATCAAACAAATCTAAGTTGTTTTCTGCACCACTTTGATCAATCGCTTTGTATACTACAGCCTTGCCTTTAGATTTAAAATCGTTTATGCTTTTCGGTGTTATCACTTCAGATGGACCAGGTTTGTAAATACCTTCTGATACAACTAGGTTTATACCTTTAAACCTATCAGTATTAGCTTGTACCTTTTTCAATATAAGACTGTGTAAGTATAGGTTTCTAGCAAGATCTCTTTTCACAGACAAAGACTTAATAAACTTAAGGTTTGTCGCATCCTCTGATCCCAAAAACTTTGCTATGGCAATATTATCAGACAACTTAGTTTTTATAGTAATATCATCTTGCTTTAGTGGATTGTATTTATCTTCAGGAACAATACTTACTACATTGTTTTTGGGTATATATGTTGCAGCAAGTCTAGGCGAGTAAATACTTACAGGCTTATTACCTAAGATAGGAGTAGACTCTTGCTTTACTGTTCTACCAATCCGTTTAGGAGTTGGATTATTATATTCAGAACAAATAAGATTTTCTTTAAGTAGTTGGCCCATAAACTGTGTGTTGCCTGAGTTAGCAGCATCTCGTAGCTTTGATCTAGCCTTGGCAGTAGTCATTTCTCCTTTAGAAATACCACCATAATCTTTTGACTTATCAATAAAGTTTTTGATATAGTCACCCTTATCAATAAGAACTTTACGGATACCTGCACGTGACTTAGTAAGTAAAGTATTAATCAACGTTGATGTTGGAGTTGTCATTACAGGTGTATCAGATGTCAATGATCCACCATCAGAAGTTGCCGCCTCACCATACGTTTGACTCTTGGTTCCTTCTGCAGTACCTTTGAGATCACCAGTAAATACAGTTGCAGTTACACCTCTATCAAATATAGCTCCATTTCCAACAAAGTCAACTCCTGTACCCCCAATCGTTCCAGATCCACCTAGCACACTCATATCGTTAGCAGAAATAGTTACGTTGTTAGATGCAATGTTGGCATAGTCCTGTGAGGTAATGTTCATTTCACCACTAGAGAATAACCCAACATTACCATTCACATTGTAGTCAAGATTACCCTTGACGTTGTGTTGATGCCCACCCAAGAACACATCTGTGACTAGACCAGTTGAATAGGTTGTTATTGGACCTGTAACAGAAGTCTGTGATCCGTTACCAACATTCTTTTCTTCTGATCCCTTTATGGTCTCTACCTTGTTACCATTTACTGTAACATTATAATCTAAGCAATCAACGTTAAACTCTCCTACAACCTTTATGTTTAGGTTGCCTTTATATACCAGTTGTGCATCACCTTCAACGATAACATCATTTGTACCACCTATGACTTCTACCTTTTTATTCTTCGTGCTAATGATAATACTGCCATCAGGAGATAGTTCTATACCACTGCCTTCAAAATGTTTGATAAGAATGCGTTCATTACCATCAGTGTCATCAACTTCCCATACATGACCCTTCTCAGATTTAGAAACTTGATTCTTACCATAACTAGAAGATATCTTATCGCCTGAGGCTATTTCCATGCCATCGTATTGTGCAAAAAACTCTAGATCGTTTCTAGCAACGCCTCTTGCTTCCTTTGCAATATTGCTTGAAAAGAAATATCCTGTCTCAGGATACTTGCCTGTAGGATCTTCAGGAAGATTTGAAACCTTATCAGACGCTCTACGATCAATGGCTTCTTGAGGAAGTGATGATAGATTATTTGGATATTCAATAGCCATACTAGTTTCCTAAACCATCTATTATTTGTTTTTGTGTTAAGGGTGGAGACTTTCTTGGATTATAGTCTTGTATATTTTCTTTTCCAAACCAAATCTTTGCAGCATTTTGCACATCCCACCATGGAGATTCTGTTGTACTTAGAATATCATATAATGCCAATGTCTGTATACCAGGTTTTACATTGTAAATAGCTTCCATAACCTTCTTTACAGTTTTTATTTGTGTCGAGTTTACTTTCCATTCAAGTTCTTCAAGAGCAATCAATATGGTTCTTTCAGAATGATCAGGTAGTTCGCCATAATATATTCCTGTACCCTTTATCTCTAACGGTCTACCTCTATACAAAATACCCGCTTGATCTATGAAAAAATGAGGTTCTAATCCTTGATTATAATCGTTAACAAATACTTGGTGATATCCTTCAACAGTACCCTTGCCATCGCTTGCTGATACAGACCAAGCTTCCCAAACCATTTGAGTAACATCTCTTTTTAGATTTGCTACTTCTGTTTCAACTTCTGATATGTCTTCAACAGAATCGAATATTTTTGTATTAATGTTTGTTGTACTTTCTCTCCAAACATTAATATAGTTATCAGTTCTTTTTGTGGGTATGTCTACGCTAACTGCAGTTGGTTCTAATGCTTTAGACGCTCTATTATCTATTTTTAGTATGACTTCTCGTAACTCTGCATCTGATTTATCAGAATACTTTTTCAAGATAGAAACAGCTTTATCTATATCACCTTTTTGTCTAAGCTCTACAATATCCTTTATATCATCAGATGGAATAGCTAATAAAACATCTCCTTTTTTAGCGACAGATCCTAAGAGAGTTTCTGTTGATTGAAAAGTTTTTTCTACTAGGTTTTCAACCAAACCTGAAAATCCAGAAAAAGAATTATTTACTAGTTTATTTAAAGATGATACTTGACTTATAAATGTGTTTGATGCTAATGAAGATAATCCTTTAGTAGTGTTTAAAACATCTCCTAGTACGTTGTCAAGTATGTCATCTCTTGCAAGTTCTGTCGCAACATTATCTCCAACAATATTTGTTATTTGGGCTGAACTTGCTGTGGTTGTGGATTTAACAACCTCTGCCAAAGCTTCAGGAAATGGTGCAGAAATAGCAACATCTAAAAACCCATCTTCTGAAAGTCTACTATCTCCTGTAATGGTGGATAAATCTGTAGCATCAGATCCAACTTTTTTTATTAGTTCATCTTTCTTAGCACTAGAATCTAACTGCACCACACCAACTTTCTTTTTTATCTGATTAGGAACAGATCCATCAACACTCGATATTATGTCTCTATCAGAGCTAGTGACACTTTTGAAACCCCCTGATGTAGAGTTATCAGGTTTATACTTAAAGCTAAATGCCGTGTCAAAAACTTCATTCAATATATTAGTATTTTCACTAGAGGCTTCTAGATCTAATAATCTTTCTATAGCATTGATACCGTCTTGTAACTTCTCCTTTGGTAATGCCATTAACCTGCTCCTGACGATATTAAGTTGTTTTCTGCAGATGCCCTTAAAGAAGCTTGATAACCATCATATGCTTCTCTTGCTGCCAAAGGTCTTCTAGGATAACCTTCTTCTGCAGCCCTCTCATATCTATGAAAGAAATGATAAGTAGAGTTCATGTCATTTTTCGGACCATCAAAGTTAGCGATATTAGCAGGGTTACTTAAATGATCCCAACATCTATGTGTACGATTTGTTTTCATGTCAAATATAAGGAACTTTAACTGTAAGAATAAATCATATGGATCTTCGTTTAGTTCTGCAGCATATGCTTCTACGCTTTGCCATCTTCCCCATTTGGAGTTCCACTGAGCTATACCTCTAGAATCTTCTTTTTCATTTTGAAGTTTAGCATTAGGATCAAAGTTACTTTCAACCTCTAAGTTTCCACATACCCCTGCAGCCGCTTTTATTGGTAAACCATTACTAACTAAAAAATCCATAACAAGAACTCTTAACTCTGCAACCTCTGCATTACCATTTCTATAGATTTGTTTTTGTTGTTCAGTAACAATAACTCCTTCTTTACCAATGTTCTTTGTGTCTAGAAGATTAACTCTTCCACCCTCTGCAGCCGCCCTTACTTGTGGTGAAGATGGTTGTTCGATATGGCTCATAGATCCAAGTATGATAGGATTTTGCGAAGTTACACCATCTAAAAAGAAACCAAATACCAATGCACTATTCTTTAGTTGAGGTATTTTACCTACGCCTGATACACCACCTTCTGTAGTCGGTAACATCGTTTCTGCCCATGGCAAATATTTATTTTCAACTTCTTCAGAATGAATGCCATATATTCTAACTTGAAATCTACCAGCCTCATCAGGATCTTGACTACTGATAATCCTACCTACAAACCATCGGATGTTGTCACCATAATATTCGTTCATTCTTGAATACTCCGACTTGCAAGTTTACTTAAATCTAAAGCGACTGTGTGTCTTTCCCCAACAACATCAAAGCAATGACGTTTTGCCAATATTACAAAATCACCAGATCTCTTTTCATCGATTGTAGTGTTTGTTCTAATATCAGTGTTGTTTCTTTTGACATTCATACTAACTTGATGCCCCACACATGTTTTTATATTATTTACAGAGAAAAGTAATCCTGGCATGTTTATCGAATATATGTTTTTCAGTAAATGACTAATAACACTTTTTCTTATCATAGTATATATTTCTGCTGCAGGATATGCTTCCTGACTAAATCCATTCGTGTCATTGTAAGGCTGTGAAGTAACTCTAGTTACTACTTTAGTATTGTAATCAGTAATAGACTTATTATTTAACTTTGATGGATCTGCAATAAACTTTTTATCAAAGGCAATAAAGTTTTGTTCTCTAGGGAAAATTTCAGCTTCTGTTAGTCTAGCAAACCAATCTCTCATATCTAGATGAAAGTTAAATGGAGATCCAGTAGTAGCATTGACAGAGTTATATTGCGCCCCCATACCACCATCTAGTGCTATCTCTAAAGTGTTTTCTAATAATCCTAAATCTAAATTGGTTATATTTACAGCTTGTGATTCAATATCGCTTTGAACGGTATTGAACTGATCAAACACGAAAGGTCTATCTTTATTAAAAGATTCTTCTTGTATTATGGTTTGTAAGTCAGTGAGATAAAACTTATTGTCGATAACAGAGGAATATAAAAAGAATGGCAATCCACTCTCTGTAGTCATTTTACTTAATACTGTATCAATAGCACTCAAAGGATCTTGAAAAGGCACAATGTATCTAAATGCTTGTTGGAAGGAAGAAACTTTACTTTCTATAACAACCTCTCTACCAAGCTTGTCTTTTGCAATAGCTGATATGATTTCTTCACCAGTTCCAGTATATGCCTTACTAAACCTAATGAGATCGTTGTAAAACTTTATATCTTCTATTAAGGCTATCGACAAAAAAGAAGATTGATCATTGGTCTTTATATTGTCAGTAATCTCTTCGATTAGAAAAGTCTTTGTTATCACTCCTGATGATTTATCAGGAGACTCAAACTCAACAACAACCTTTTCAGTACCCACAAGATCAGCTACCCTATAAATGTCTAAATCATCTTGAATGATTATACCGCCTGTTAGATATCCCTTAGATAAGTTTTCATATATATTAACCTCAACAACAACGCCAGACTTACCATTCCCTGAAAGAAACAAGGGTTGATTGTATCGATCTGCTTCCAATCGAATACTAATAATCTTAAGCTGTTCTGCTGATACTAGTGGAGTTGCCATTTAACTTCTCAATAGTTTTTGAAATTCACTGCTTACCTGTGCTGCAACACTTGGCGTAAATATGTTAATGTTTCTTAGTTCATTATTTGTAGCTATCAGTCTATCTAGATATGTGACAGGTATTTTATTTAGTTGTCCAACTTGATTATCAACACCACCACCAATATTAATATTTAAATCAACAATATTTTGATTAGTGTCAGTATAATACGCAGCAGCATTATATTGCAAAGTGCTATCAGAAGTGATTAAACTTCGGACCAAATCGTCATCCCACAATAATACATTAGGTTCATTGGGTTGTGAAAAAATAGTAGTATTTCTAGGCAGTGTGAAAGAAGATATTTGTGCAGTTGCTGTTGCCTGTGTTCCATTTGCAATATTTGGTTCTGATATGGTTATTGTTGGAGCACTAGTAAACTCTTCACCACCTGTCAATACAGCTATTGATTGTATTGTTTGAGAAGTAAGTATAGTATCCCCATCAAGATAGGTCATAATTGCTTGCGCAGTTGCACCCTTACCACCACCACCCGATATGGTTACTGTGGGTGGAGACGTGTAACCACTGCCCCCATTAGTCAGTGTTATTGACTTAACATCAATAATAGGTTTAACTGTAAGTTGACCAAGATCATAGTTCTTCTCTAATATTTTAGCCTTAAATGCTGTTCCAAACTCATCAAGATCTGATCTATCCGCAACAACATCGCCAATATAAAACTCTCCATGCATTCGTGACGTGGTATTGATTACTCTATTAGGATAATAAAGCTTTGCAGCATCATAAACCTCTAGACTACTCATAGGCCAGCCTTGCTTGCGAAGATCAGAGTTCAATAAGAAAAATGTCCAATAAAAGTCAGAGGTTCCATATAACTCATACGAAAGAACATCAGGTCTTTGACCATCTTGAATATAATACTTTTCATAGAAGGACGCATCATCAGCTATTTGATCGATGAGATCAATATAAGTCGTAAGGTTGTGGAACGTGGTATCGAATGTTTCGTTACCAAAGTTATAAGCCACTGTGGGAAAGTTTCTAAAAAATGACATATTATCCTGCCCCTGCTGATATTACATAGTTTGGATTATCTATTGCAGTAACCTCACTTATAATATCTCTCTTAGTCAATGCTCTTTCTTCTACAAATGATAGTGAAATGTCTGTTTCTTGGAAGTTACCGTCCTTGTGAAAAGCCATACCTGTCGCATTATACACAACATCAACGTTAGCCAAGAAAGATGGTAATATCTTAGTTGCAACTCTTTTATTGTCATAGAACATTTTTATGTTGAACTTACTAGGAAATCTCAGTGCTGCATTCAATCCCTCATCAGAAGTATCAGGATACATTTCTTCTCTAAAGAACTGAACTATCTGTTTGACTTCCTCTGCCTCTACTTGAGAAGTTGGAATCATTTTAAATGTAAACCTAAACTGTCTAACTCCAATGCCTCTGAGAGTAGATCTTCTGTTAGGGTTCAATGCAATGCCTGTTGTAGTTTCAATAGCACCTTGAACTTCAGGACTAAGCTTACTAGATAAACGAAGTGCTGCAACCTGTGCGCCCTCACTCTTAAGTCCTACATTGAAAGCCTCTTGTATTGAAGCAAAGTCTGGTGTGATATTATTTTTTATCGCACCAAGAACTGCTCTCCCACTAGCATTCGGATCTCCCAAAGAGTTTGCTGCTGCAGAACCTATGATACCAAGATCAACATTAGTGTATTCAATGTTATCCTGAAACTGTAAGGTTGAAGGTAAATACATTGTAGCCTTACGCCCACTACCAACACGTGTAGGTATATTTCCTCTGACTGTTTTTTGTTGTCCTTTGAATCCTGTTTCAGGCTGTGTTGCACGTTCTCTATTAGTTGTTTGAGAAGCCGCTTCAACTAAGCCACTGAACACAGTTTCAGGCAGAGTCTTATAGTTCTCTTGAATAGCCTCAAAAGTTATCCTACCCTTGTAACCATCATCTTCTAGAGGAAACTTAAAGTTTTTCTTGTATGCCATCTGCCTACCTAAATATAAAAAAGTTTCTATTATTTATAAGGTATCTATGGCATATTCTGGCAAGTATAATGTTAAAAACCGTTCTAAGTACAAAGGTGATGCTGATAATGTAGTCTTTAGATCTCTTTGGGAAAGAAATGCGTTCAAGTGGTGTGATGATGCAAAGGATATTGTCGCATGGTCTAGTGAAGAAGTTGTAATACCTTACTTCTATGAGGTTGATAAGAAGTACCATAGATACTTCATGGATCTTAAGATCACATACAAAAATGGGAAGACAGTTCTAGTTGAAATAAAACCTAATAAAGAAACTGCACCACCTAAGTTCAATGGTAGAAAGTCTAAAAGATATATTAGTGAAGGAATGACCTATGTAAAGAATATGAACAAGTGGGCTGCTGCACAAAACTATGCTGCAGATCGTGGATGGGGATTCCAAATTTGGACTGAGAATGAACTCAGTGCCATGGGTATCTTACCTAAACCAAAGAAAACTATAAAGCCCTTGAAGCCACTACGCAAACCTAAAAAGAAATAGTTAAGGAAAATAAAAGTGAAGATATTCATAGATTGTGGAGCAAATAAAGGTTCCGACATTGATATGTTTAAGATTAATCATAAGGATCATCAATCGTGGAGAATGATTGCTTTTGAACCTAATCCTAAATGTGTTGATTATATGTTACTTAACGGCAAGTTAGATAATGTCGAACTTATTGAAAAGGCAGTTTGGATTGAAGATTCAACTATGACTTTTAATATTGGATCTAACACTAAATCTAGCACACTTAGATCAGATAAAAAAACACACATGTCTAATAAAAAAATGACTGTTAAAACGGTTGATCTTTCGAAATATGTTTCTCAGTTCAATGAAGAAGATTATATAATACTTGCTTTAGATGTTGAAGGTGCTGAGTATGAAGTTCTAGAAAAAATGTTAAAGGAAAAGATAATTGATTTGGTTGATGAGATATATGTAGAATTTCATACTCAGAAAATGAAAAATAGTAAAGAGGACAACTTACAACTTAGACAAGATAAAATCACAGAACAACTAATAGAGAAACTAGGTTCAGATAATGTTTATATTCATGAAGGTCATAACGCTAAGAAATTCAAAACACTAGTCAAAACATAGTATACTCACCCACCTCAAAGACCTCTCTTTAATTATATACATTTTTAATGATTCGTCAACCCCTAAAATAGATATAAATAACATTATGGCAAACTTATTTAAAAACCTAGAAATAGAAGCATTCAGAGCAGGTATCACCCCTAGATCAAAAGAGTCTAGGGATTGGTTCCGTAAAAGGCTTTCTGGAATTAAAAAAATAAACCGTAACGAATTGATGAAAGATGAATCAATAAATCTTAAAAATAGAACTTTGGTTGGTTCTATGCAGATGTTTTTTTATGACCCCAAGCACAAAGATACGTTGCCATACTACGATAGCTTTCCATTAGCTATTGTTATTGGTCCTGCTAAAGGTGGGTTCCTTGGACTAAACCTTCACTATTTACCGCTTCCATTAAGAGCAAAATTCTTAGATGCACTTATGGATGTTACAACCAACAACAAGTTTAACGATAGCACTAAGTTTGATATTACCTATGATATGCTAAAAGCTTCGACTAAGATGAAATATTTTAAGCCTTGTGTGAAGCATTATTTAAGTAAACATGTAAGAAGTAGATTTGCTAGAATACCTGCACCCGAATGGGAAATTGCAACGTTCTTACCTACTGCTGATTGGCAGAAAAGCACCCAAACCAAAGTTTGGAGAGACTCAAGGGGAATGATTTAATGGCTAGTGTCGATCAATTAAAAAGCTTAGTGTCTAGAAAAGATGGTATAGCACGTCCAAACGTATTCAGAGTTAAGCTACCATCAATCCCTGGTGCTACCTCCGAAGAAGTAAACTTGCTCTGTAAGGACGTTGTATTGCCCGGTAAGCAGGTTCTGACGAATGAACGCAGGATTGGTATGCAAATGCAAAAGGTTCCTTATGGGTATGCCGTTACAGACATTTCTATGACCTTCCAAGTTTTAAATGATTATGGTATCCGAAAGTACTTTGATACTTGGCAAAGTCTTGCTGTAGATCAAGATGGGCAGACAGCAGGATACCTCAGAGGCAAAGAAGGATATGGAAAGCAGATTGTGATTGAACAGTTGAAGAAAGGTATTGGTCTTCCTGTTTACTCCACACCTCTTGGCATTCCTAAACTACCATCAGAAATACAGAATAGATTGCCTAAGTTTGGTCCTATTGATCTTGCACAAGGTCAGTTTGACTTGGACTTTGTGACAGGTGATGATGTAATATATTCGTGTACGTTGTTTGATGCATTCCCCACTACCATGAACGATATTCAGTTGAACAATGATGTTGATGGTGTCGTGGAGTTAAATGTGCAGATGTCATATACAAAATGGATTCCAAATGAAGTTGAAGCTACAAGTAACGTAGAAAAGTTTTTGACAACTCAAATAGGAACAGCAATAGGAAGAGTATTTAATTAAAGGATGAAATGAATGGCACTACCTAAACTAAATGATAAACCAAAGTATGAACTTGTTATACCTTCGTCACAGCAAGCCGTTAGATTTAGACCATATCTCGTAAAGGAAGAGAAGGTCTTGATGTTAGCAATGGAGAGTGAAGATCAAACACAAGTCTTTAATGCTATTGCAGACACTATTGAAGCTTGTGTCGAAGAACCAATAAGCAAAAGAGCACTGACTAGTTTTGATGTTGAATATATGTTCGTTAAGATTAGATCTAAGTCTGTGGGAGAAAATATAGAACTAAAGCCTAAATGTGAACATTGTGAAGCTGAAAATGAAGTAAAGATTATTCTTGATGATATAACTTTGGATATGCCTGATGTTGATTATGTTATAAAGTTAAACAACGATATTAGTATTAGGATGCAGTATCCGACATACCTTAGTATTATGGATTTGGCTAGTCTTGATGTGAAGTCTAATACAGAACAAACATTTGCAATGATTTTAAAGTGTATTGAATCTGTTATGACTGAAGATGAAAATATGCCGTTTAAGGATGAAACTTATAGTTCTCAGATGGAGTTTGTAGAGTCTTTAAGTTCTGAACAGTTTGATATGATTAGGAAGTTTATTGAGACCATGCCACAAGTGACCTATGATGCGTCATATGAATGTGTTGGGTGTCAAAAGAAAAATGAGTTAGTTTTGAAAGGTATGAATGATTTTTTTTAGTATCTCTTTCCCATGATAACTTGGTGAACTACTATCAAGTTAATTTTCAGTTGATACAGAACCACAACTATTCTTTAGATGATGTTGAAAATATGATGCCTTGGGAAAGAGAAATCTACTTAGCTATGTTGATCGATCAAATAGAAGAACAAAGAAGAGAAGCTGAAAGGCAGAAGATGAGCAATGGCAGATAATTTTGACAAACTTGTTAAAGCATTAGTTGAGAACAACAGATCTCAAGACGAAACAACCGATTCTTTAAATAAACTTCATAAGACAATGGCTGATCAGTTTGTATTTATGCAACGTCAGGTAAAGGATGAGGAAGAAGCTAGAAGAGAAAAGGGTAAAGATAAAAGAAAAACTCAGGCTTTGCCTAAGAACTTAAAAGATTTGAACAAACAGTTAGGTCTTGGTGCTATTGGTGGATTAACAGGGATTTTGCTACCACTTACAGCAGGATTAGCGTCATTAAATCTTGCCATGGAAGGTTTGAGGGGATGGGAACTTAAAGCTATTAAGAACCTTAAAGTGTTAGATACTTTTGGAGATATTGCTCAGAAAGGCGCAATAGCTATCAAGGACAACTTATTGCGCTTAGTATTTGGTATTGGCCCAAGTGGATTACTACTTGAGGGGCAAGGGAAAAAGGGTGATTTGACTAAAGTTTTGACGGTTAATGAGGCTGTTCAGAGAAGAATAAACAATATAAGAACTTCTTTTTTAAATATGTTTGGAATTGGTGCAGATGGTAGACCCATACAATCCCCAAACAAAGGATTTAAAAAATCTTTCTCAGGCTCTGTGATCACAAAAGCAACCGATGCAATAGGAACTTTACTAAGCCCAATAGCGGATGTATCAAAAGCTATTACTGGATACATGGGTGGTGGCGGTAAGGCTTTATTTAATTGGATAGGAACTTTAGCCAAAGGCTCTGCTGGATGGTTAAGTGTTATAGGTAAAATACTAAAACCTATTGGGTTTATATTTTCTATAAAGGCCGCATACGATGATTTTGTGACTAGTGATAAAACTTCTCTATTAGAAAAAAGCACTGATGCTATAGGAGCCTTCTTTGGAGACTTTATTGGTGCTCCTATTGAATTACTAAAAGATTTACTTTCAGGGGCATTCAAGCTTGTAGGATGGAATGATGAGGCTAAAACACTTGATAATATTGATCTTCAAAAAGGAATCACTGAAGCTTTCCAAGCAGTGTTAGATATCCCAAGAGAGTTGTTCAATTGGGTAGGAACTTTGTTTAGTGATCCTGCAAAAGCTGGTCAAATGGCTTGGAATACATTCTTAGCAGGATTAGGGCTTGCCGCTGATACCTACAGTACACTTGTAGATATAATGCTCTGGCCTGTCAATAAATTCTTCGGTTGGATTGGAGAATTGTTAGGGTGGAAAGATCCAGATAGCGAAGATATGGATATTAGAGCAACAGTTACTGGTTGGGTAACAGACTTCTGGAATTTTCTTACAGGGTTTTTACCGAATATTAGTCAAATAGCATCCGACTTAACTACGTCTATTACAGCCATGTTACCTGATTGGTTGAAGGATAGTTTGGGATTAGGAACAGATTCGATTGAAGAAGATGCCGCCAATAAATTGAAACAACAGGGTTTGATAAAACAAATATTACAAGCTGATCTTAATCAGGATGGTATTTTAACTAAACTAGAAGCTGAGAAATTTGGACAGCAGGGCATGGGTGCGGCTGATTCTTTGGCAGCATCGATAAATGCCTTGAATACTTTAAGAGGTGGTACATTAGGATCTTCTGCAGAGTTGATGAAGAATGGTCAAATGGTTATTATAAACAACGTTGATGCTTCTACAAACTCAGGTGATACCACTTCAGTTTCTAATAGTAATGCCGGCGCAGGAAGCAGCGCATTGAGTGCTATGGATTTGATGTACTTCAGGCGAGAGATGAAGGATAATATGATACACAACCCTAGAAGATAAAGGATGACCATTTCTGATCATCCTTTCGTAGGGTCTTCTGTGTACTGTTTTGTATCGAGTCTTACTCTGCATACAGGCGAGTGTGATTACTCTACAGCGTTGCCTTTAGCCTTCTGCAGCAAGTTTAGCAAAGTACTGCATCGTATCGTCCTCTTCCATTGAGGACTCTGCAGTAGCCGCTACAGGCGCAGGAGTAGATGCAGCAACAGGTGCCGCTTTTGTTGTAGGCTCATCCCATGGAATGTTGTTATCCAAAGCTTCTACTTGTTTACGTGTAGCAGGAGTTGATTCTCCCAACACAATCGCTAAACGAGCCTTTAGCTCATCATAGGATTTGTAGTTCTTTGGATCTGTCCATTCTGACATATCATGTTGCTTGTTATAGATAGCCTCTAGATCATCATCACTACCTGCCATAGCAGATGGTGACTTGAATGAAGAAGCATCATAGTTGATGTAGCCTTCAACCTTACGGATCTTTACCGTAAAGTCTGCACCCTTCCACATGTCAAATGGATTGATAGGTGCTTCATCAGGAAACTGTGGTTGCATAGTATCCATGATTTTATCAAAGATCTTCTTACCAAAACGATACAGCTTGACCTGCCCTTCGTTCTCAGGGTTCGATGGATCAGAAATAATCAGAACGTTTGCGACATAACGTAGATTACGCTTACGCTCACGTACTGTTGCTTTGGCTTCATCAGAGCCATCTTCGTTCCACAAACGTGAGTTTGCTTCTGCCAATGGATCAGGCATACTGATAGAAGTAAGAGACTTCTCTACATACCACTGACCTGTTGGCCCCTTGAAGAAGTGATCCCAATAGCGTACCCATGGAGTAGGCGCATCAGCCGCTCCCGGTAAGAAACGAATAACAGCATAGCCGTTACCTGCTTTATCTCTAGTGGGTTGCCAGAAACGTTCATCATTACGATTTTCCGTTTTCTGTTCACCGCCTGATGCAGCCTGTACTAGTGCTGACAAATCGGTGCGGCGGTTCTTTAGTTCTGCGAATGACATATTTGTATTTCTCCGTATCTTAATATGTATTATTGTATTTCTTGTTATCCACGATTCTCATTATATAGAAGTATTTATATAATGTCAAGTTCTTTTATATATCCATGCAACTAAAACTTCTCTGTTACCCTGTAGAACTTTGTTCACCTGATGATCTCTAAAAGATGTAAAGAATATTGTTTCACCGACATCTAAACTTACATTATGCCCTATGTTGTACTGATCCCATATAATAAAATCTCCACCTCGTAAATCATCAGACTTACTAATGATGGTTGATGTAGAAAATACTCTACCATTAGGATCACGTTCTCCATCTATTTTTATATGGTCATGATGTCTTACAAAGTGATCGCCTTCTCCGTATTTCAAATAGTTAAACTCTTTAACAATATAATCAGCAGGATTTAAAGTGCTATCCCAAATTGAAATCATGTCTGTTAAAGATTTGGTTATTTCTGGATAATGGTCTGGGTTAATATTATTTTTATATTTAGTTGACCTAGCAGATTTATCTATTTTCGATTTATTATCTCTATAAACTCCGGCGAGACTAAAAGAAGATTTATCATCTCTCATATCGTATAAAGATTCGATGTTTAAATCTTTTCTTTTTATATAAAGCTTATTCATTAGTCTACAGGCAACATATTCTGTCTTGGTAAATAGTTCAGATTCATTGCTTCAGCCTCAAGCTTATCTTTTATTGTCGGTGAGATGAACTTACGTACATCTTCTAGATCTACTTCTATATCACTGCAAATATGAATAACAGCATCCATGTAAGATGACCTATGATTTTTTACTGTTTTTTCTACTAGCATTGTGAACTTCGTTTTTGTTAGAAATGTTTCTTCCTGCATTATCCTCGTCTGCCAATTCTTGTGTGTATTTACCGCCGATATCAGGATACCATACCCCGACTGTTCTTTTAGGAGTTCCATCAGGATAATATGCCATTGCCACACACTTATACCCTACAGCATGTTGTCTCTCAGATCCCCATCTACTATCAGAATATATTCCAGTTCTCAGATAGTTTTGTAGGTTAGCTAAGTAAACCTCTTCAAGTGTGTATGCTGCTCTCTCTTTTGCATCCTTTGAGTTTTTCCATTTTCTCATGGACTGCATTTTAAGTTTAGTATTATTAATCCAACCTCGCACACGTGGTGGAGCAAATGGATCTGTGTCAGGCAGGTTTCGAATAGACGCATCTATAGACAGTTGCTTAGATGGTGCCTTTGCTTCTCTTGCCTTGGCTAAACGTTCACGCAACTCTTGACGTTTCTCTTCTGAAAGCTGTCGTTTTTTTCTTGGCATATCAAATCTCCATAATAATATAATATCAGAAATATTAGGTAGTGTCAATCCTCATCAAGACGTAATATTTCTGTGTCACCATTTTCATCAGTTCTATGTTTTATGAATCCTTGATCACATAAGTATACAATGGTATGCTCAACAGTCTCTTCTTGTTTTTTATTTGACCACAGATAGCCAATCATAAATGCACATACAGAAGCTAGTGCTAAAAGAACCCATTGCATAATCTCAGGATTGCTGATTAGTGATGACATATTTTCTTACCTTTTCTAAATCATTAGTTACAAGTGAGTTAGGTCCACCTGTATTACGTGAAACTTGTTGCCAGTTGGATAGTGTCACTAACTTCTTGTGATAGTGATATGCTATCTGTTGACCAAGACCTTCGTATCCTAAACACAATGTGCTATGACGAATCGTTTCAAACACATAGTCTACTGGCATCCTATAATCAACCATTTTTATAGGAATGTCAAGCTCTTTTATGAAATTATTGAAAGTATCTTTATTTATAGGCATTTTATCATGGGCCACAGGAGTAAGATTGTTCCATGGTGTCCACACACAAAGATACTCTAGATTGAAAGATTGATGTACAGGAATAAGTTTAGGATGACCTATTTTCTCGCTAACAATCTTGGCATGTTCTTTACGTAAAAAGTTTACATATCTATTTGCATATTTTTCAAGTCTACAAATCTCGACTGTATATGGTATACAGGTTGTGATATAGTGCCGTAATACATTGTGTAATATATCTCTATACATCAAAGCATCAACACTAGGTTCTATCACATATCGAACAGAGACCTTTTCTCCTATAAGATATCTAATAGATTTTGCGTATGCCATGGTTCTTATAATATCACCATACCCATAGGAGTTTTGAGTGATGATTTCATATCCATCATCACTCTCTTGAAGCTTTATATCTTTTTTTAATCCCACTCGTTATCCCACTTTGTGGTTTGATGATAGACTTCGCCGTAATACTCTTTAGCATATTTAGGTGCATCAGAATAGAAGATATTGTAGAGATCCTTATCTTCATCTTCTTTTTTATTTTGATTTCGTTTTATGCCAGCTTGCTTCTTTTGCTTTCGCATAAAATCTTCATGTTGCTTTTTCAGTTCAGCTACGAATGTATTCATACCAACCATTATCCTCTAATCGATTCTTGAAGAGTATAACCTCTTCTGTATCTAATGTCAACTCTGTTTTTTTACATTTGTTAACAAACTCACGTAGGGTCCAAAACCCCATACCATTATTGACAACACTATAGTGCTTGTCTTTATATCGATCATTCTTATAAATCACGATAAGGATCTTTCACTTTATATGAAGTATCAGGATTTTTGTTCTGATTCTTCTGTAGTTCTTTTACACCCAAAGCATGCATGAAGCTAGGATCAGCCATAAGGATATCAATAACCTTTTCCCAATCCTGTATCTTTCCTTCAACATACTGCAATCGTCTGTCCATGTGTTGGACTTGATATTCTGACATAATCATTTTCTCCAATTCTTGAATATATTCTGCAGCCTTCCAAGCATAGTGTTCAGTACATCTAGACTTCCACTCTTCTCCTGCTTTATTTTTTAGTTTTTTTACCCACTCACTTTGAACAGTACGAGGAGTAATACCCCATCGTACATAGTTATCTCCCTTATCAACAACATCATGCTCATTTTCTTCTTTTTCGAAGCCATGGGTATTATGGGTTATCATTATGCTACCTCTTTAAATCCAAAGTTTGCTACAACGTGACGGTTACCATCTTCGTCTTCGATAAGGTCACCAACAGACACAGAAGCCATACGACCCAAACGAGTGATCTGAGACTCAGGACCAATGTTGCCAACTTGAAAAACCTCATCTAAGCAAGTAGCTTCGATTTGAGCTACACCAGTATAAAGATTTTCATACAGAGCTTTTTCAACAAGACCTACCATTTTCTCACCACGGAAGTCCATAGCCATATCTGACTTGATATCACGCTTCATGCTTTTTGTGCCAGCATTGATACCTGCGATTTCATCATCTGTGTAACGGATTTGATAAACTGTGTATTGCATTACGAATCATTCCTTCTATCTACACTACCTTTTTAATATAAATAGAGGTAAATGTCAACCCTTAAAATGGATGTGAATATGTTTAAAACGATAATGATTAGAATTCCTAACAATCCAGTTTCAGAGCGTTATGCCCAGAAAGCTAGTGCTTCTTGGGAAGGATTTAATCTTAGATATTATGACGCTATTACTCCTGAGACTTTATCAGCACAATCTGGTTTGACATTCGGAAAAAGAGGTAACGATAGAGAACTAACTGATACTGAAAAGGCTTGTTTCTATAGTCAATACAATCTATGGAAAAAATGTGCTGCTGAGAATGTTCCTATATTAATATTAGAACATGATGCATGGTTACAAAAACCTTCTGCTATCAACTTTAATCCTGATCTGCAAGTTCAGTTTTTTGGTCAACATGCCATGGAAGCAGTTATGTTTCATCCTCATTTTGCAAAAAGAATATTAAATCACGTTGCAAAACATCCTGTGTCAGGTCCAATGACATTAGTTGATGGATTGTTAGGATACTTTCACAGACAAGAACAAAGTAGGTATGGTATCCCACACGCTAGGTATATGGGTAAACATGCTCCTGTCCATTCGCTAATAGATCCAAATATTGGAACCACTGTGCAACATCCATCAGGAACAACAGTAGATAGATTAAAAAAAGATAAAGATTTGTTTAGATTAGTTGACCTTAATAATATTTAGAAACTGTCATCTGTAATATCCTATTGTCATAAATCTTGTATAGTTAGGCATTTTCTGAGAGTCAGTAAAAAGTCTGTGGTTTAAGTTATTTTTATTTGCTAACTCTTTGGCGCTATTCACACAGTTTATATGTTCTATAATGTTTGTATAGTCGTTGGATTGTAGAGCATAGGTAGGTCCATATACTGCAGGAATATCCTTCATGTGTTCACAACTAGTGTTAATGATTAGATCATATGACTCATGGTCTGAAAAATCTTCAGCGTTCATTATAATACTGCTATAGTTTTTAGGCATAGCATTAATTTCAAAATAAAGATCTCTATGATGATGGCATGATTGGTTAATATCTAAGAAATCCCAATAATCAACACTACAGTATGTGTTCATTAGTTCATATAGAAGACATCCATTCCAACTACCTAAAACGAGAACCTTCTTCCAATTCATATTAATATTTGATATTTCTTCAACCAACCATTTCTTGCATCTGATTTGATTTGGTCTAAAACTTTCGACAAACTCTGCAATACTTTGTTTTGAGAAATCTTTCATATCAAACATATGAAAGCCAGCGTTTGCAAATCGCCCTAAAACTTTTTCATCCATCAGGCATTACCTTTACTTCACCTATGTACATTTTATTGTTCACAGTATTATATATTAGTTCTGCAACATTAGTTTGACTATCTGTCATATATCCAATATTAAAAATATACGATTTACATTTATTTTGCTGATATGCAATTTGCATATGGGCTTCATGTAGTGCTTTCTTATGAATAGCATATGGTTGTAAATAATCTCTAACACCTATAGAGGATAAACTACCAATGTTGATAATCTTTTTATCTTTGTCTTTCCACATATCATACACTGCATAGAGAAGATCTACTTGAGAATATCTATCGTATGCATTATTAATGAACACATCACATTCATCAATTCTTTCAATAATCTTATCGATTTTTCTTATATCAAATCCATTCGATCTACTCAGTCCAACAACCATATCAGATACAGAAAACCGCTCAAAAAGAGCGGCCCCTAATCCACGTGTATGTCCTGTTATTGCTACTCTTCGCATAGACTATCATACCGTTCTTTGAGTGCCATGAGCATACCATACGTTGCTCTAAGTCGGATGCATTCTCCACGCCATGTTTCCACCATGCCCTCAGGTCCATCCGTGTTCTCTAGTATATAGTCAGCCCACTTAACACCATTGTCAAACGTAATACCTTCACCAATCATTACAGAGCTTCCAATTCTTTTTGAAAGTCACGTATCATAGCTTCAGCAGCAGCTACAGCAGCCATGTCAGGCTCATCCATTGCTAGATAAGTTTCGATGTTTTGGCGACAAGCGGCGATATAGTTCTCAAGCATTTCAATCATTACGAATCTCTCTCTTGTTACATATACAATCTAACAAAAGTTTATCTTAATGTCAAGAAAAAAGTTTAGTAGGTGATAACTTTATTTGGCGTTTTGAAGTTTTTCTTACGCATGATTGTTTTCATTACAACGTCAAACTCATCCTTACGTTGATCATAGGTAACTGCAACAGGAATGTTCAGATCTTTCTGAATGTCTTTTACCACTGCTTCAGCACCTGCGATACCCTTCAGAGACTTACCCTGCTTTGCATAGATCTTCTTAATAAACTCAGCAAGCTCTTTCATGGTAATACATGGAGTGTTGCGTTCATCACTCATGCGATCTGCGAAGTGACGTGTGAAGTTAAAATCAATATTAAACTTCTTGAATAGTTGATCAACAATCTTCTCAAACTGTTTGATCTGCTTCATACCTACAAGGTCACACTGTGCTTCCTGTAAGTGTTGTTTAAAACTAAGCATCCCAAGACACTCCCTTTGGTACATACGATTTGATCTTCATGCGAAGTTCTTTGTCTAGCTTTGCAGCAGGTGTTGGCGGTTTGCCTTGTCTCTTCACATAGAAGTAGTTCGCATCTTTGACATACATTCCACCCTTACCTGATTTCACAACATCTGTGTCCACACCAACCTTGTTGAATGCGAATGCGATATCACCATCCATGTACTTGCGTAATCCCTTACCCATGTTCACAATGTCTCCCATGGTCTGTGACGCACCTCTATGAGTGTTTACAAGGATCTCTGTGGGAACTGTGCGAGAACGTGCAAGGTTCTGCGCCTTGGCAACTTCGATATCATTCACAACCCAAACTATGTGGATGTTCTCTTTTGCGTATCCGATAGACGATACTTGACGTGTAAGCTTCTCTAACTTCTGCAAGTCTTTTAAAGTCACATCAAATATGATGTTTGGTTTTCTCTCAGGGTCTGCAGACAAGATAGATGTATACAAAGCTTTCAGACGTTTGTTATCAAGTTTCAAGTAGTCTCCAATAATCATATGAAGCTTACCAACATTTTCAGGATCTTTTAGATTAGCAGCAAGGTTTTTAAGATCAAAGCCAAGTTCTTTCTTCACACGTTTTTGAATAGCAGGTGTAGCAGCCGCTAGTGTCTTCAGTGCATCAACATCAAAGGTGAACCCTTCGATGCCAACCAACTTGTCTTTGACGAAACCTTTACCTGATCCTGCACCACCTGCCATGATAACAACGTTACCAAACTTAGGATATGCCTTACCGCCAAACGTGATGAGGGCTTCCATAAGTTCATCAAACTGTTCTTCGATGTATTCTTCACGAATAGGATCAGAAACAGTTTCCCCATAAATGAGTTCGTCTAGAAATGAAGAAAAGTTTTGCATGTAGTTACCTTATAAAAATCTATTTCCTTTATTTATAACATTTATTCTATTGGATTTCGATCTTCATCAACTTCAACTAAAGTTATAGGACAATGAATATCAGTATAGTTATCCATATGCTCAAAGCCAAGTTCTGCTACGCCATCTTCATAGTCTTCAGCATATTTGTCTTGAACTTCTTCAAGCAACTCTTCTTGTTCTTCTTCTGAAAGATCATTTCCACCTATAAAGATATCCCAATCTTCCCAACAACCATCCCATGTTGAGTTCATTTCATATTGATAATCTGACAACTCATGAAACGTACAAGCTTCACTGGTATCAGGCATAGCGTGTCCTATCATACCCTCTAGATCTTCTTCACCATAGTCATCTAAGACTTCTGCTAAAGACTTATAGTATTCTGCATCACCAACTTGATCGTTTGCCCATTCAATAACTTCTTCTTCAGTCTCAGGAACAAATACATCAAACTCACCCCAACGCCAACCGATTTCTTTTCTGATCCACATATCTGGGGTATCCCCTTCCATCTTCTTACGGAAGGTATCGTACTCAACAACTGACTTTTTATAAGTCGGTTCAATCCTGTAAATTTTCATTATTATTTTCCTCTATCATATCACTTGCTGCAGATGGGTTGTCAACAATATACTCTAATATATTATCAACTCTTTGATTCACTGCTTCAATTCTTCTATCATGCTGCTGATCTACTGTCTCAGATCTAGCGGCAAAGGCTGAGTGTGTGCCGGCAAGATCAATGAAAGATTGTTCTTGCATTACTATTTGAACTTCAAGTTCATGAATTTGTTTTGCTTGTTGCTCTACCTTACTACTTAATATCCAAAACGATATAGCTGCAAAAATACTTGTAGGGTCCATGAGATATCTCCTTTTAAGTATATAGGTGTGGGCAGGATTTAGGAATACCTGCATCTACTCGCCTTGGACGCTCCTGTCAACTAGCTTTCGAACTACGATGCATCTGCTAAGACAGGGGGCTACCCTCTTCTCGTATACCTTAGAGGCACGTCCACCTCTTATTCAGTCACCACATCCTCTCTCCGTCAAGAGAGGAAAACTTATTTCAGTTTATCTATAGCAGATAAACCCGCATCATCTAAAGTCTTTGAACCAATAACTGCGCCATCAATAACCTCACTTTCTACTAGTGTGTTATACTTGTCCACAATTCTTCTAGCAATAATAATATAGTCAGTGTTACCTGCACTGTTAGCGGTCCACTTATTGGCAGTTGTTTTATGGAAATAGTTTCTCATAAACTCTTTTAAACCTTTTGCCTTTCTAGCACCAAGATGTTTATCCATTAAGAAGTTTATAGCAGTCAGTGCAAAAACTAAAGATCCGTCAACATAAGATTTATCCCATTCATTTGTGTAAATCGGCTTTAAGAAATCTACAGCATTTTTTGTGTATCTTAAATTATACTTTGTGTATGCTGAACGCAGTTTCACCCACCCACGAACTTCAATGCCATACTCTGTATCACCTAAGTTTTCTGCATAAACGCCAACGCCTATTAGAGACTCTTCAAACTTTATAGATTCTTCATCACCGTATGCAATACCTGCTCTATACTTATCTAAGCCACTAGCATTTTTTCTGCTCATATTCAAGTCTTCAAACATTTGAGCCTCGACTTCAACACACCTCATATGATCCCTATCAACAGGATGTTCATATAGAATACAAGGAACTTCAAACTCAAGACCTTCACCTAAGACAGACATAATAGCTTTGTGTTGACCATCTACTATAACATGTGTACCATTAGGGCGTTTCCAGACAACAAGAGGTTGTAGCAATCCTAGATTAACTCTCCTAGCTTTTTGAATAGTACTTTTACTAATAAATCTTTGATATTTACGTTCACTATATAATAATCCAACAGGAAGTTTTTGATATGTACCCCCAACTCCTATTGAACCTTTATCAAACTTTATTTTTCCTGATTGTTCTAAATTGTTAGTTAGATCTTCTACACTCATAAGTGTATCGTCTTCGCTTAATCCAGAAATAAATTGACTATTGCTCATGTTGTTTATAAAGTTCATATTTTTCTCCTTTTTATAATGGCTAGAGTTTAACGTCATCGCACTGATGGACAAACTTATTTTGGCTACCTGACATGATACCCTCTTGAATTGGTGCCGCAACGAGGAGTCGAACCCCGGACCTACTGATTACAAGTCAGTTGCTCTACCAGCTGAGCTATTGCGGCGTTATTGTGGCGAACACGGAAGGATTCGAACCCTCGACCTAGTGCTTAGAAGGCACTTGCTCTAATCCACTGAGCTACGTGTCCATTATATTATTCAGTTGGCTTTTCAAGTTGCCAACAAACATTACCATCTCCATCTATAAGAGCTAGTGTTCCTTCACCAGGAGGACGACAACCTTCGTCAATCATTTCCCACTGATAACCTTCTTGCTGTTGCGCATGAGAAAGAGCAAAAAACTCTTGATTATCATGAGCAAATAGTGCCAAAATTATTACTATCATATTAAACTCCAAAACTTTCACCGCAACCGCAGCTTGCGGTTGCATTAGGATTCACAACTTTCAAATAAGAACCACCTAGTTCTTTTACATAATCAATAGTACAACCAAACACAAACATCTCTGCCATAGGATCAAGCCACAGATTTTCTATGGTGGGGTCTTTATCTGTAGTTCCCCACTCATACTGAAACCCTGCACAACCCCCACCCTTTACCGTTAGTGAAACATTAGGATCACCAACTTCTTTTAGATAAGATTTAGCTGTATCGGTTATACTTATATTCATGAGAAATGTTGCTGTAGCATTTCAATACGATCAGTTGCAGCCGCCATCTTATCAAGTTCTTCTTGAATAGCTTCTACAATATCTGAGTGTTCACCAATACCCACACTCTGATTCATATAAACCATGATGTTTGTCTTGGCACGTTCTAACTCACCTTCAGCATGCATACGTGCAGCTTTTACTAGTTGTTCTTTCATTATATTATCCTTTATTTTTTAAATGGAACCACATACCGTTTACCATCTATATAGAAGCGAATGGTAGAGTGGCTATACACTTCAACATTAGTGTTCTGATATACTGTCATATCACCACAATGACGTTCAGTCTTGTACCCTGTAACCTTAGCACCCTTTGCACTTTCATTGGCTACAATAGCACCACCTAGAGCACCAATCGCAGCACCACTATCTTTACCAGATGCAGTACCACCAATAAGACCACCTAAGATTGCGCCAAGTAATACGTCACCACCAGAAGCTCCTTGGCTTTGCTGATAGATTGGAACCTGTACTTCTTGACATCGTGTTTCTGTCACAGGAACAGATTGTGTCACAATTTCTGTGTGGTCAAAAACTTTGACCTTTGTTACGTTTCCTGCCATGGCAGTACTAGAGGCCAAAGCAGCCACTAGTGCTAATGAATATTTCATTGTGTTCTCCTTAAGAACCTGTTGTTAACTCAATGGTTCCATCTGAGTTCATTGTGAAGTCTTCAATGTAACGATGATGTGTACCTGACATAGCAATAACCCACTCAGCAGCTTTCCACATATCCAGCCAAGTATTACCTTGAATCTCTGTCTTGTACATGATACTAGACCGATTAGTTCCTTCTGTAATATCTTTTAAAAGATCTTCTGAAGTGGCATCATAACGAATGCTTTCATATACGAGTTCTTTACCCTTCACATTGAGGGGCAAGTTACGATAGATTTCTTCTAACTCATAGATGGACCATACTGTATTTAGTCCTTCTTTGGAACGAATATCATCAAAATATTTCATCTGTTTTTCAAAAGTACTGTCAAGCATTAGTATACAATCTCCATTCCATTATCATATTCTTGAAGCCAACCACGGTCAATAGCGTGAAGGACAATAATATTTTTATAGTGTTCCGATAGCCAAATACCTTTTTTAACGGCCCATGCTTTCATGTCACTCTGAACCATGCAAGATTGTTCACCTTGGGCAGGTGAAGCTTCAAGACGATTGATTTCTTCTTCAGCCATATCAAAGCCATTACGAGTTTCTTGAATCCAAGGTGTCATCATGTATCTTTCTCTTTATTACAGAATCATATTAGCAGAAGTTTAACTTGATGTCAACCCTTAAGTTAACATTTCGTAGATTTCTTTCCAACCTTGAACGACAGTAGCAGCACCATCATATCCTGCGTTGTGGTGGTGATCAATCAAGATCCCTTCCAAACCCAAGGTGATACCAAGGTCAACGTTCTCAGGCTTGTCTTCAACCCAAACACAACCACTACCTGCATAAGGCGCAAGAGCATCATCTTTGTCAGCACCTGTATCAAGGTAGACATACTTCTCAAAGACAGTGTTACCAAACAACTCCCGAAGGTTTTTGGTCCGTAAGTGTTGAGCATACTGATCGTTGCTCAAGCTAGTGATAGCATGAAAAGTAAAGCCATGTTCTTCATGAAGTTTCTTCACATACTTGATAGCATCCCGAAGGGGACCAAGCTTCCGAATGGCAGCACTCTCGTTGAACATCCGAACAAGCTTCTTAGCTTCAGCTTTTTCAAGACCATACTTAAGATGCATCTTGTATTCGTTCTCTTGAACAACCTCATAACCATGCCGCTTCATCCAAGCGTCAAAGGCGTACTCCCAATCAAGGAGCACACCGTCACAGTCAGTCAGGATTGTTTTATTACTTAATACGTGAATCATTTATTTTCTTTTCTCTTTCTTACAGAATCACAGTAGCATATTCTTGACTTGATGTCAAGCACTTTCTACTAGTTTATAGGGTTTATCCCACTTTCCGATATTGATATCAACATACCATGCAACATCAAAATAGTCGGTCATAATGTCGCTGTTGTTATACCAATCTGTACCATGCATAGCGTTTGAAAGTTCTTCGATAAAAGGCGCTGCCTCACCGTAGTTCTCAGGATAATTATGGTTTACTTGAATGTATCCTTCATTGGCATAGTAAGGCATACCCCGCCGATCAGAGATTTCTTTGTTCTTAGCATTTGCCATGCCAATGAAATCAATCGGTCCTTCACGAACAGTGACAACTAATGAGGAATGGTTATCAACACCGATAGAGCCTTTAACACCGTACTTCTTCAAAACATTTTTGATAGCAGGGGCAAGTTCTTTTTTCTTTGCTTGGGACATATAAGCCATTATATTCTCACTTTCTCTCTATTACAGAATCAATGTAGCATTTATTTAACTTGATGTCAAGTCTTTTTAACAAATCTCTTCTACGGTTACACGGTACATCTTACCGTTCTCGTCAGTCATATCAATAGTTTTCTTCGTGCTCATCATCCACCCCTGATCAGGATGAAGATCATATTTGACATTGCCAACTTTGGTGACAATGTTTTCGGATTGTTGAGACCAGAACTTATGGCTGATCTCATCAGCAATATAATCACAATAGGCAAGCATATTGATTCCTTTAACGTAAATAGTTAGGACCAGTCCATTGAATGTTGTAGTCACCATCAACAACATTACCACGTGCTTTGTTACGTGCAGGAGCATTCCAACCTGCAGCTTTCAAGATGTCACCTTTACGAAACTTCTTGTCATCGTCAGTGTTGACAACGAAACCCCAAACGCAACCATCGTTTTCTTTGGTGATCTTGATATACTTCTTACCGATTTTATAACCAAGACCTTCAGCAAACTCTTTGATCATCTTCTGACCAGTAACAGTATCTTTAGAACCACAACGCTCTTTGAAGCCAACGTAGTCAGCAGTGATATCGTTTAGTAGGTTTTGAACTTGAAGTAGCATAATCATTTCTCCTTATTACAGAATCACTATAACATTTATTTAACTTAATGTCAAGTCTTTTTAACAAAAAACTTGAACATCATCTTCACCAGTACCACGTTTGAACATACCGATCTTTACGTTCTCTTGACCAAACTCAGTGACAGCATCTTCATATGTCATAGATGTTGACTTCCAACGCTTTGCAGCAACAACACCGTTACCAATGTAAATGCCTGTATTCCAATCTGGTTTCACTTGAGGTATCTTCATACGTCTACTCCTTCAATAACGTCTGCAGCTTTATCAAACCATTCGGTATAGGTTTCACCATCAAGCAGCACAGACCATTTCATATACATATCTGAGTCAATGAAGTTCCAGTTGATAGAACCATCAGTCTCAAGATTTTCATTAAGAGAAACAAAGTGTTTCATATTTTCAAGAAACTTATCATACATCATCATGTCTCCTTATTACAGAATCAATGTAGCATTTATTTAACTTGATGTCAAGTATTAAATTAAATAAAAAAAAGAGGGCTGTTAACCCTCTTTCTCATCCTCTACTAAAAATCTTACAGTTACCAGATTTCCTCTACAATCTTCTGAGTATGTGTTTTCCTGCTTTATCATATACTCAATACCAAGATCATTCAAAGCTTTTCGCAGTTCATTAAGAGTCATTTCTTGACTGCCTCAACCATGCTCAAAGCGAATCCAAGAGTTGAGATATCCACTTCTTTCACTCCCTTCCAATCTTTGTCTAAGATCCGTCTCGCCACTTCTACTACTGTCACGCCTAATCCATCCCTCTAAAGTTTCAGTTGTAATATCATCAATCGGACCATCATTCTTTGTATGATTGTCTGACACTTTGCAATGCTCCTTTTATTCGTGTTGGGTATTCCCCTATGAATGTACCTGCCTCTAACATATCTATGCTTAGATGTTCCTTATGCATGTGCGTAATATTATCCCAATCTTTTAAAATCTTCTTGGCAAGTCTGTCAAACATACCATCACTGATTATGGGATTGTCTTCTTCATAATACGCATATGCCGCCATGAGATACCATGGTATTGACATATTAGTATTATCGTCACATATCTCCATACATGCTTTTTCTATTCCATTAATGTCCAACCATGTATTCCTCTAATAGTTTCTTCTCCATTGCATGGGCTTCAATCTCCTGCCAACGATCTTCATAGGCACTCTCAGTATCCATGATTAAACACTTGAGATATTGACTCACGTGAACAAGCTCATGTAGAACTGTAGTTATTAGATCTGTTATGGAAAGTGATTTGTTAAGACGAATAGTAAACTCATCATCGTCTTCGAACATACAATCGCCGCAAAGTCCTTCTTTGTTAATGGCTTGAATATTTATATAAACAGCATCTTCAGAAGGGAAAAGTTTTTGTGCTCCAAAAGCAATGACATCACAGATGAGGTCTTCTTTCTTTTTGGCAAACTTACTTTCAAACTCAACGATCATAGCGAATCTCTTGTTGTTACATATACAGATTACACTATGGTAGCAGTGTTGTCAAGCTTTTTGTGGAACATAAACCTCAACGTTATCAGGTAGTTGGATTTTAGATTGATTATGAATATGATGAAGAACAAACTGAGTGTTCTTGAACTCACCAAAAATACCGTTCCAGATAGGTCTCCACCTGTCTGCTAGTCTTACGTTATTAGTGGCACCTCTGTCTGAGTTCAAAACAAAGTCTGTGTAGCTTCTCATGTTCATATCAAATATGGAATCAAATCCATACATGTGAAGAATGTCAGGCTTCAGTCTGTTTGCAGTATAGTGTACTGCCATATGTCCACAGTTAAAGTTCGTGTACATATTACCTTCATTTTCGTTTGGAAACAACTTTGTGTATGGTGGTAGAACTGTATAGAACTCCTTGATCTTATGACCAAACCTCATCTTAAAGTTGCCTTTGTTTTGGTCATACCAGATCTTAGGTCTATACCCTAGTACCCAATCTCCGGGGATCTCTACGCTTCCTTCCGTGAGTGCAGCAGACATTTTGAAGTCTACGATACAAGAAGCATATAGATTTTCAATAGCCATTGGGGGTTGATTACAAGCTACTTTGATACCCTTCGCAGGTCTATATAACTGTGCTTGATCACCATTACCTATTACATGTGCAACTCTACTCATTTAATCGTCTCACTACTTATTATCTTTCTGACTTCTTCTTTTCCTTTGGCCCCTGTCCAATGCACTATCTTTGGATTATTTGGATTAGTGCCATCTATAAAATCTATTCGTAAAGTGTTATATTCTCTTGGAAGGTCAGTTATATGTATCATCCTTTTCAAAGGGCTAGTTAGCATACTGTGTAGAACTTCTTGATCACCGACAATTGGATTTAGTGCAATCTCTGATGCCCAATCCTGTAAGATCTGAGGTTTACCCTGAAAGGCAACCACACCTGAGTTATGCCATTTCTCTCCACGTCTTTTAGACCATGGAACATCCTCTACCATTGCAAGCTTATTAGGTTCTACATGATCAAAGATGCCATCTATGTTCTGTTTTATATGCATGTCAATATCAAGCCAACAAACTTTGTCAACCTTTGATGCGGCATCTAGCATAGCAAATGGCTTCTTGAACCAGTTTTTAGCGTTTTGAACTGGTGTAGAAAAATCATCAAAGTCATAAGTCAGTATAGGAGTATCTGAGTTTTCATTAAAGTTTTTCAGAAACCAATCTAACATCCATACTGTGTTACTATCATAGCCAGTAATAAAAAGATTTTTCATTATATATCCTCTAAGACATAATCCTTGTTGTACATATGTTTGGCTAAACAGCCTTCCGTTTTTTGGATTGTACTAAAAGTTTCTCTAACTTCCACAGGCCAAGGATAGTATTCTTCTAAGAAAGGAAATGTTGTTTTATTTAAAAATAAGTCAGTAGGTCTCGCCTGTAGTCTTGCTTCTTCAACTAATGCTTTGGCTCCTTTTGGATTTACTCTGTACGCATGTGCGCCTGGAAAATATGGCTTAGATGTCAGAGGTTGTTTTCCAAGCATGGAAGGTTGCATAAACTTACCATATGAAGGTCTTCCAAAAGATATACATCCATCAAAAGAAATCTCAGGTATCGAGTCCATCACTACAGCATCATGTTCAAAGATTGTCACCTCTTCATTGCATTCTGCAGAAAACTGCCATATGGAAAAGTGAGAACAAAAGGCTGCACGTGCATTGTCTTCTCTAGAAAACCTATCTCCATAAAAGAGAGTGTCGTTTATTTTTTGTTCTTTCATGAAGTCTTTAGCTTCTGATGGTACAAACGCATCATAGTAATCAACCTCAAGATCAAACCTTGCGGCTGACGCTATACATTTAGAAGCTGCTTCTAAAGATTTATCATTTTCACGAATAGTAATAACAAAGTTTTTCATAGTTATCCTGTAGTTGTTGATTGTATACCCTGAAGTTCTGTAACGAATGGGTATATTTGTTTTAGTTGATTTGGAAAAAACTGCTTACACATTAAAGCATCATTAGGCCAAAGACCTATTTCGTCAACTTTTTTCAGAAGTTTTAATGCCATGCTAGGACTAATGACATATGCAGAGTTTCCTGCAATACCTTGTGGAGTATATTTGTCATCATCAACCCAAGGTGAATCACTAACCGTATAACCATTAAAATCTTTTGCACTATTAATATTATTTTGTAGGTTAATAACAGATTCGTAATACTTTGCAGATTTTCTAGTAGCACCCCTTGGATTGTTAAGACCAATGATACCGTGCTTATTTAGCTTCTCGTAGGTAGTATTACTATTACCATAAAGATCAAGCTTTCTTACAAACAAAGCATCGTGTTCTAAAACTACTATAGGGAATCTCTGAGATGCACAAACCAACCAACATCTCATGTGAGAAACCATACACGAAATAACCTTATTGATATCTTTAGCAGCATACCCTGTCAAATGTAAACCTGATTTAATGTCTATTCTTTTTTCCCCCGCTAACGGGTACGTCCAATCCATTTTTGTCTTGTTAAAATCTTTTAAATGCTCGTCTAAATTTGAGGGAGTTGTGGCAGGTAAAATAAATGGTATAAACCTACTACCAGTATCTTCAATAGATTTCACAACTTTTCTAGTAGCTGCTGTAGACGCAGAGTTGTTAATATCAGATATAATAAAAGCAGGAAGTTTTCCTTTAGCCGACATCACAAAGGTTGAAGCCTTTGTTTTTGATATAACGCTATCTAATGAATCTCCTATAGACATATCTCTACTTTCTTTTTAAAACTGTGTATCCAACATTTTTCTCGTTTCTCTCAACGATTCGCCAAGGATAATCAAGGCAAAAGTTTTGCAAACAATCATATAGTCTACTGTCTTTTTTTCCATGCAAGATACTTGTATCGTGTGCTATGATATATTTATACGTATTAGAATGGTGTAAACGTAACTCTTGTATCATATGATTAGGATGATGTAAAGAGTCAATCATTAGCATATCCGTTTTGGTAGTTGACTTCATACTAAGAGAACTTACTTCTAGAACAGTCAAATCGATATCATATTTCTCAGCATACTCTTCGGCTAGTGGTTTTAAGAACTTCTTATATCTACTAGTGTCAATATCAACTAGTTGAACACTCTCTGGCTTGCACAGTAAAGCAGTAGAAGCAGTACCACCCTGATGCGTACCTAGTTCCATATAGTACCTACACTCTGGCATATACTTTTTAATAGCATCATGAATGTCACAGTAGTGTTCGCCATGGGCTTCTACTTGCTGTCGAATGATTTCACTATTAAATTCCTCTAATGAAGTCACATGTCCTAGTTCAGAGTTTATCATTTTATACCTCGTATTTTATAGCGTCAATACACATATCTTCAAGTGATTTTTTTTGTTCAAAGTATTTGGATTTTATTGGAACAGTTGACACTGCAATGTCACCATCTCTTCTTGGGCCTTCAACTACTTCAAAGTTCGCTCTAGATACATTAGCCATAGTATCTATAACCTCTTTTACAGAGTATCCCTCAGGAGATCCTAGACAGTCAATCTCATTAGTTGGATCATTCTCAGTAATCCTTAGGAGAGAGTCTACTATGTCTTTGACATGAGTGTAGTTCCTTATACATGTGCCATCTCTAGTGTCAAAATCTGTTCCATGAATATACAGCCTGTCAAACTTACCATTCACAACTGCTGCTGCCCTACGTATCAGATGACTATACTCATCATCATACTTTTGCATTCCATCATTTCCACTAACATTGTAAAACCTAACTAGGCTACACTTATCGTTAAACTGTTTTGCCACAAGTTCACCTGCATGCTTAGATCCTGCGTAAGGATTACTAGCAGGATTAAATGCACTTCCTGTAGAACAATATACAAAATGATTACATGGTGCCGAATCAATCACGTTCTTAGTTCCAACTACATTTGTCAAGTAATAATCATAAGGATCTTTTACAGAGTTTGGAACTTTAGTTCTTGCCGCAATATGAACGACTTTATCTACACCCACTATTTTATTTGATATAGGTTTACGAATATCCCACTCTATGATCTTTGCACAGTATTTTTTCAAATCGTTCTGTTCGAGATTATAGTCTGTAGCAACAATGGTATGACCTGCCTCTGCAGCAACCTTTACAAAATGAGCACCAACATATCCTGTTGCTCCTGTAACTAAAATTCTCATCAATCAAAAACCCCTGAAGTAGTTGTAGGCACATATGTCAACTCAGTCTTTAAAGCGCCACGATGTGTATCCCATTGACTTTCATGTAGAGCATTACCACCAACAACAGCATTACCGTTTCTATATGGAGTAATCTTTATCTGTTCGTACAGATTAATATATCTATTCATATTATCATGACCTGCGAATCCCACTTTATCATATATTGCATTATATTTCAAGGCATATTCAGGATTGCATGTATAGCCATGCGTTGCTTGTTCTCTAACGCAAAGATTGATAACTCTAGAAGTATATGGTTGGTTTAAATCTAAAGGTCTTCCAACTATGGCATCATGTTCTAACACTATAGCCGTAGAACCTGTTTCAATAATCTTTTTACGAACTTCATAATGACTCATTGTCATACATTGCTGCATAACAATCATTCTATTTTCTATTTCTTTAGTGGGTTCTTTACCTGCTTTTCTTCTGTAGTTACCAAGAAGTCTTTCTCTATAATCTTCTCTTACAGGCCAACCACCATAATATTTCTCTAGTGTATATGGTGTGATAGCATCAAATAGTATAGGGTTTATATTATTTGCTCGACATGTTTCAACACACCTTTTAGTGAGTGCTTTAACTTTATCACTTTCAAATGTATTGATAGTTGTTATGATATATGCATCAAACATTACTTAAGTCTCCATTCACTTTTAGGTTTGTTGACAATAGTATGATGCCAATCACCATCTTGATTATCTGCATTCCTAAGTTGTACATGACATAGCTTTGCGACTCTATCATCCCTACCATCAAATATAGGTCTAGGATCTTGTTTAGCATCTCCTGTATAATGGATTTGAGTATTCCATCCGTTATACATTTCAGTAATATCCATATCTGCTATAATCATATTGGCATGAAGATAGTTCTGATCAAGTCGATAAAATCTAGGTAATGATGTTGCTGCCATAAGATCTGTATATTCTCTAAACTTCACAAATCTTTTACGTGCCTTTTCTCTTCCTTTACGTGTATATACAACAACACCTGAGTTAAAGATTTTCATATCTCCATTATCATTTAGCGGCATATCTACTTTATATTTGTTTTTAAGATAACTATTCCATAGTTTGTCATGCTTGCTAGTGAATAAACCTTCGCCTTTTGATCTAGATATTTCTTTGTGCTCTTCCCTGCACACTCCAATGTCAGCAATGTCTTGATCAAATATACTCTCAGATAAGTCTTGAACCGCAAATATATCTGTATCAGCAAACAATATATTATCATATTCTTCAAACACTGGATTCCAAATAACTTCAAAGGCATTGTAGTACTGAGGTATATCTGTGTATTGGTTTGCCCAAGTTGGGTTTCGCTTGAACTGATATTCGGCACCAATCCTTTTGGCATACTGTTCCATATTGTGTACGCCATGCTCTACTGCAACACCAGGAATTCCCAACCAATACTGATATACTAAGTTCTTCACAGGTCTAGTTCCATTTGTCTTTTCTGTTCTGCAGGAGATTGCGCTTCTATGACTGCAGAATGAAATGCACGAATATCTCCGGGTGTGTCAATGTTTTTGAATGCAGGTAATCCACTCTCTTGATATTTTTTTTCTCTTACATTAATATACCCTATTTCTTTCATGGTGTCAATAAGTTCCTGCTTACCCCAAATATGTTTATGCTCACCACCCTGCCACATAATACCTTCAGCGCATTGATCTTGCATACGCATAAACTCCGTACCTTTAGGCGCAAACTTATGCTTTACCACATAAAAATGATAGTAATGTTTAACCCAAGGATGATTATCAAGATCTTCTTCTTGGCGCAGCCATTCTACAAACTCCATTGGAGGCCAAATGGTTCTGATAGTACCAAAGGGTTTCATTACACGAAGCATTTCTTTTAGAAAGTTGATACCTTCTTCTTTGGTCAAGTGTTCAATAAAATGTTCGTTGTAAACACCGCTATACGTCTTATCCTTTACGCCCCTCATAGGAAGGTCACGCATATCGTATACCATGACTCCCGGCATCTTTACATCACGCACAGCATCCCAATTCAAACCACGCTGTTTAGAACCTGCTATTTCTAGAAATCTCATCTCATATCCCTTATATCCACTAGCTTTGCTAGTTCTTCAATATTCTCACCTTCCATAGGCAAGACCGTCTTATGAAAGAAGTGAATAAAATGTGCCTCATGAAGTTTTTCATTAGGAACTGCATTATACAAACCATTCCACTTCCAATCTAGATGTTTTAATCGCATCTTCTCTTCCCTGATCCAAGTGTTAAGAAGAGTTTGATCTGTAGACCATTTCCATGCACCAAGACCATCAATGAATGGCTTGAACCTTGGTCTCCTTAAAAACTGTGCAGGGGTTTCTCCATTTAAATATTTACCCATAGATTTATTCATGAGCATCATACCCATGTTAAAGAACTCAGCACCATGCTTGTTCCATTTCCAATCTACATTTTTAATAGTGCCATACTGCATACGAGAATAGTTAGTTATCTTTTGCATATACTTTTGGCTTAACGGCATTTCTCTTTCGACAACACCTGCAAAGTCATAGGTATCATCAATCTCATCAAAGATATTAGGAGCATCTTCACGAATGTAAATATCACCATCTATCAAAGCAATCTTATCATATGATTTGAAATATGCAAAAGCATTTTCTTTTTCGTAGATAGGAAGAAACCCACCATACTTACCATAGGATTCGTTTGATCTATTTGTTTGAAATATGTCAGGTTTTATCATAAGAATAGGATGCCGTTGCACAATATAGTCAGCGCCTATTCTTTCTGCGTATGCTTTAACTGATGCAGTACAAAAGTCGTAAAGTTTTTTACGCTTGCCTGTGTATACTTGATATATCAATGTTTTCATAATCTTGTCCTATAAAGGTTCTGTACGGCGACTTGTGATCTATTGTATTTAGACCATCTATAATGATCTGCTCTATATAGAAAAAGTCTTTCATTTCAGTTTGTCTTTTTAAGTTCATTATACTCATCAAGTGACCATCGCTATTTCTGTCTACTGGCTGGCAAACCGCTCTTGCAACCAATCTCTCTGCTATAGGTGGGGTGATATAATAACCTGAACCAGGAGACATAACAGTAACACCATCAGGGTCTTTCATATAAGATAGTATTTTATAGCCTTGCTTATCAAAGTTTGGAAGAGGTTTTGATAGCATAGAATCATGTTCAATAATCACTAATGGACCTTTTTTGATACATTGACACCAAAGATCGAAATGGCTATACCATACAGATTTTTCAGTAGCCGTGAAAGACTTAGTTCTGCCACGTCTTTTTCTACCAAAATTTAAAGTATTTCTATATACCAAGTCTTTAGGTGTTGTTGCATCGTGTAGTATAACTTTGATGCCATGTGTATTCCAACTAGGCATTACTGTTCTCATATACATTTGGGAAACAGGATGATCTTTAATCTGGATCATAGCGACTTTATAGTTCTGGTTGGTCATGCATTCTAATCAGTTGATGAAAGTCATAATTAAGGATATTATTATTATTGTATATGTAACTAAAATTAGTATTAAAACGTCTAAGTATTTTATTTGCTGTATGATGATTCATAATAAGTTTATGTCCATCATGTATATATCTAACAGGCTCGTCTTTATAATGTATCTCAATATCATCTTTAAAGTTACTAACATCAGCAAAAAGAATCATAAAGTGTTTCTTTAAAATCCTAGCTTTTCTTAATATGGACAAATAAGAATACCACTTATAAAGTTGAGTAGTGCCTATATCACTAGCAGGAACATCAAGATAAAATCCCATGTCCTTCTGGATATCCTCAGGAGACATTTTACGAAGAACCATTGGAAGATCATTTACATATTGTACGGTAAAGCTATACCCAAATATCTCTAACCTTTTCTTTATATGTGAAAGGTTTATCATTTGTGGATCACTATTAGCATCACACATAATGAACACTCTAGTGTCTTTAGGTAGGTATAGAGGATCTTCTATCATCTGTAATCATCCAAGTTAAACTTTGTTCCATACATTTTATAGTTTTCACGTCCATGATTAGTATACACTAAAACTTCAGGATCGTCAATCAAGAAGTCACAACTCTTGCAAAAGTCAGGATAGTCTCCTGTTTCATGTTGCTTTCTAAGCGTATTATATTCATCTCCATACCAAATCTCTTCAAGCGTGTTGAGCGAACCATGTCCTAGTACTGCCTCATCATCTCTTCCTAGCACTTGACAGCAAGGGTGAATAGCACCAGTGCTATTACCAAGACCTCCAGCCCTAATAACAATATCAGGGGAAAAGGGTCTACCACAAGTTTTCTTTTCACCACTTCTATCATACTCAGGATCATATACACCACTCCAATTATGCATCTTCCAAATCTCTGTCTGAACATTAGCAGACTTCACGATTTTCTTATACTCTTCAACTTCATGATCAATGTTATCATTATCAAGTATTAGGTGATATGTTGCAACAACACATTTCGATTTAGAACGAACAACGTAACGTTTCATTTCGTGAAGGTTAGATATTACCCTATAGAAGTTATCACTGTTCATCCACTCCTTGTATTTATCATAGTTGTACCCTACAATACTAAACCTAAAGAAATCTAAACCTGCATCAACACATTCTTTCATGAAGTTACCATTCATACGGTATCCATTAGAAAAGATTACAGCTTGTGCGCCATACTTCTTAACCACCTCAATATACTTTGGTAGATCCATAGAGATTGTAGCCTCGCCAGATCCATCAAGATTTACAACATTCAGTCCTGCTTCTGCACACTCTGCAACATATCTTTCGAACTCTGCCAATGGCATCTTCTTCATCCAGTTTTTACCACGTGCGCCTGTAGTACCATCAGGATTAGTCTGTGGACACATCTGACAGGTGTAGTTACATCCACCTTGTATTTCGATAACTGCTCTGTCTATTTGCATTTTACCATCCATTCACAAATCTAAAGAATATTTCTTTAAAGTTGTCTGCTTTTTCAGTTGCACTTTCTATCATATAGTCAATCTTTTTAAGATCTCTATCTATATAGAACCCTTTATCTGTTACCACTGCAGCAGGAGTATGCCACTTAGAAATAGAAGAAGTGCCTATCACTATATGAGGTTTAAAAAGATTCTTACTGATATAATGCCACATTCCCTCATACGACAAACAACACTCACAAGTTCTTATATGGTATAACGCTTCTCTTATAGGAGTTCTATAATCAATCTCTGTCACGCTATATCCAAAGTCTTCTAACCTGTCGATAAGCCTTTGCCACTCCCAATCTAAAAGTATGTGTTTATCATTATCAACTTGTTGGGTCATATTATTGGTTGGTCTCCACAAAACTATTTTTTTATTTTGTGATGGAGTAGATATTGTGGGATCTAATGCCCAATATCGATACATCTCAGATCTCTTATATCTCGTAATACCTTGATAAAACTGCTTATATAATGCCGTATCAGTACTATTATAAACGTATTCAACATCAACTATATCTTTCCACATATACCTGTCTCGAATATATTCGACTCTAGCTACAACTGCTTCAGGATCTTCATAGTGATGAACATAGTCTTTTGGATGATAAAAATGTAGTTGAAACTTTGTTGGTTTTTGATTAACAAATGCTCTCATATAAGCAATGTTAAGACCATACATACTGTCACCAATACCTACAGTAGTTTTCCATCTAATAGTATCTTTACCGTGATTATCACGCCAATTGTTTATCCAATGATGCCACAGGTCGCTCATAATACTCAACAATCTCTTTCGCTAATCGCATGGCTTCATCAAAGTTTTTTCTAAATCTATTAGACTTATGACCGTTTTTAATAAAGTCCTTTAAGTTATGTATATTACCATCATAGCTTGGTAAATCGTAAGCCAGTCTAAATGAAACCATTGATTCCCATTGGTATCTAAGATTTAAAATCATTTCAATTGTCATAGTTGCCTTCCATTTTAAATAATCCCATAATACCGGGAGATGTTATATCTTCTTTCATAAGAGAACTGTATTTTGTATTAGTGTAGAACCAATACTTAGGCTTGTATTTTTCACCCCACATTTTATTTTTTACTTTAGTTGCTCTGCGAACATCTACTCTCTCAATATTATCTGCAAGAATATATCTTGGTTTTATCTTCATACACGAAGTAAAATCACGAAACGGTGCTTCACCATCATGCATACCATCAACAAATATTAAATCAATATCTTTGTGACGATATTCTTTATCCCAAATGGGTTCTTTATAAAATGTGTGTTGTGGATAGAACTTTCGTATTTGTCTCGCATTTCTCGCAGAGACATCACTAGGATCATAGCTTTCTAAAGACACTAAGTTTTTAAATACATTCATCATTAAAAGAGATCCGTGTCCTGCAAACATTCCAATTTCTATAACACGTTTAGGGTTCACTATTTTCTGTATCTCAAGCCAAGCGTCAACCATATCTTTATTATTGAGATCAGTACCACCCCAACTATCTCTAGGCCAGTGTAAATAATGATCATCTATTCCTAAAATGTTCGACACCATAATCCTCAATCATCTCCCTGTCAACAGCGAACTCAAAGTTACTTGATATTATAGTTTTTCTTTGATTGCTTTTAATTTGAGGTGATCTATGATTTAAAAATGTGGGAAAGAATATCATATCACCTTCTTTCACGTCAAACTGACCAAAATTTAAAAACTCTGTGGCTTCTGTCATTTCAGGTAGTTCAACATAATATACCATTGCCCAATGAGCATTATGTCCATGCCAACCAAAGCCTGAACCTTGTAGGTACTGTTGAAACCAATATATATTTTCTCTATCGCCTTTTTCCCTATTGATATTTTTAGATCTACAATAGTTGCCAAACATCTGTTCAAGTTCACTTATAGGATCAAAAACTATATGATCCATAAGTTTACTATATGTTCTAGGAGCGTTTTTTATGTCAAAATCGTAATAATAACCTTGAGGATTCAACTGAATGTTATTAATCTCTTTCATCTTCTCAATAGATTCTAACAGTAAAGGCTTCCAATAATCGTCATGATTATCTACAGAAAAAACATAAACAAAATCTGGAAGATTATCCTTGGAGTTGTTGGTTGTCAAGTTCGTCATGATCATACTCATCGTCAAACATTACTTCATTTAGCATCTGTTTATTTTCATTGCCCGATACTTCACGTATCCGTAAGTCTTTTGTTTGAGACTTGATTTTATTATTGCCACTTTTCTTGTTTCGTGGATCGTACCTAGAATATTTTGCCATTTTAACCTCTCTTAGTATCCTAGCATTTCTTTAGTCATTATATAATCCCTTACAAAATCAGAACGCACAATATCTTCCCATCCAAAATTTACTATAGAGAAGTTGCGTAACTGTTCCACAATCTGTAAAAACTTCATGATACCATTCTTTTCATCATCAAACTTAAAGTCGCTCTGCTTGTAATCACCACAGAAAATAATCTTACTATTCTTCCCCACACGTGTTATGACAGAATCTAACTCATGAAAGTTCAGGTTCTGCATTTCATCTACAACTATAATACTGTTGTCATAGGTAGTTCCTCGAATAAAAGAAGTTGAATCAAAAGATATTTGACCTGAAGTTAGCATTTTATTATATGAAGATTTATCTCCAAATAGTTCGTGACATATGTTCTTATATGGAGAAGTGAATGCATCTTCTTTTTCTTCTTTAGTTCCGGGCAGGAACCCCATATCTCTTGTTGGAACCATAGATCTTATAATAACCAATCTATTATATTCTTGTGCCTCTAAAACATCTTCTAACGCAAGGTACAATGCCATAAAGGTCTTGCCTGTACCTGCAGATCCTGTAAGAACTAAGTTATCACCATCATCCCATGCTGAATAAGCAGCTTCCTGAGTTGCTGTCAATGGATCATGCTGTAACAGATCAGCCAATCTAACAGTCATAGAGTTGTTCAAACTCTTCACACGTTTTGTCATATTATACGTCTATCTTACTATCTTTGCCAGAACCAGATTTAACTTTTCGAAGAACGTCTTTCCAACCATCACCTGCCTTATTGTGAGTGGAACCATGCTGAGAAATAAACTTGGGAGTAATCAGCTTTTGTTTCCACTCACCATTAGACAGAAGCTCTTCACGCTCTGCTAGAGATAAGATCATTTCTTTTTCTTCACTTGTAGACACATTTATCATTGTGTACGTAGGCATCATTATAACCTTTTTTAATCAGATTGGCAACCCCAATCTTTACCTTTTATGCAGCTTCCAACTTAGACACTAGAAAATCTCTTTTTTTATTTAACTTTGAAACTAGGTCCATCTTACCTTTTTCCTTTACTTTACTTATGTATAGGTTTAATTCTTCTAAATCTTTTCTTAGTCTATCAAGTTGGATTCTACTCATACCTTCTCCTATATTACATATTACATACTATTTAACTATTAAATCTGGAAATGCCTCCTGTACCAGTTTCTTTGTAATGCCTTTGACAGGCATTTTCTTATTGATCATGCCAACAAGAAGTTCAGCATCTTTTGGATGTACTGTTTCTAACATATCCAAGAAGATCTTTTCTCTCTTGACTGCCGCCATTTTTGATCCTGGTCCATTAGGAATGAAGTACGCAAACTTTTTATTGTGTTGCATTAGATTAGATGGGGTGGATCTCTCATCAGCAGGTTCATATGGTGGCTTACCATTAGGTAAGTTCCATGTAACTAAATCATCAAAAGTGCCACGCAATATGTCTTTCATGGCCCAATTATTTTGATTTGATTTTAAGATGTTTATTTTGTCTGTGCGACTTTTAGCTTTAGAAACTTGTTCTAAAATCTCATGTACATTATATGTGGTCTTATTTACCATACTAAATGAAGTCCTCTATATCCTCTAGTAACATTCGGCAACGTTTCTCTACAAAGTAGGGAAAGACTTTACCTCTGTTGTTCCACTTGTCTTGCTCTTCAAAACTATTTAGTATTTTAGATTTTACTGAACTAGGAGTTTCTTCTAAATCAATAAGTTTTTTATTGCGACAATAGTTCCTATACACTTCATCACCCATAGCTTTGATATCTTCTGTAAGTTTATCTATAGTAGTTTGGCGCATAGGTGTTTGTCGGATGCCTTCTACAAAACAATCATCATTGCTTAGTACATTAGGAACACCATCTGATTGATCACCCTTTAAAATAAGTTCTAATAACTGTTTTCTAGGGTTACGTTCTACAACAAATGATTTCTTCAAAGGAGAGTACTGTTGAACATTAGGATGCTTTTGTAGTTGTGCAAAGTCTTTATCTGATGATACGATCATGATAGGTTCGTTCTTACCAAACTCCTGAGTTTCTTCTACAAGAGTTGCAATAACATCATCTGCTTCGCATTCTTCTACTAACACAGTTTTATATGGAAAGTGTTCCCCAATCTCTTCATACACCTGATAGATGATCCTAAACAGTTCATCCCAATCAACGTTATCTTTCTTTCTATTACTACCACGTTTAAACTTGTAGTTAGGAAAGAAGTCTTTACGCCAGTTCTTTCTACCATCACCACATACTACTATTTCACCATAGTTCTCTTTAAACTTATTTCTATACATTCTAATATTATTCAAGATGAGATGACGAAAAAGATCTTCATTCATCTCATCTTTCTGTTGAATAATACTACCAATGGCTACTGCATTATAATCAATTAATATCATATACTATCCTGTCTCAAAAACCTTTAGTTTATTATATACTATTTTACTGATTCGTCAATACTCTTTATTCATTTTCTTCATTGCTGCCTCATAATCTTCTTGAGATACAATACCTTCTGCCAACAGTCTTTCTCTGTTTTTCATGTGTGCAGCCTGTGTATCCTCTTTAGACCCACCAAAGTAAGGAACACAGTGTCCTTCTTCGATCATGATATCAGTAACCTTACGTCCATCAGGCACACGAAAGTCTCCAAGGATACGTCCAAACTTACCCTTCATATCTTCGCCATGCTTGTTTTCTGTGGTGATTAGTTTGCCGCCATCTTTCATGAGTTCTTTCAGTCTAGCCTTTGCAGCCTCACCAAACAGATCTTCTACTCTGTCAGATGTGCGTGACTCAGGTGTATCAATGCCCATGATCCGCACTCTCTCATCTTTAAGACAAACACCAAATCCTAAATCGATATCAACATCAACCGTGTCTCCATCTAGAACCTTTATTACTGTTACGTCATATTCGTTGTGTTGCATTTATTCTTTCCCTAATATGTGTTTACGATGTATCTTTCCTCCAATAAATGCATTATAATACTCATCAGGCTTCAGGAGAACATCTCTCTCTAGCTGATATTTCATTTCATAGTAAGAGCATAGCCCCTTTGTCTTACAAAGTTTTAAGATCTCTCTGTTAAAGTTTTCTGCGCCTTTAGTTTCCACTAACATTTTTACTTCGGTACTGCTACCATAGTATTTACGCCAATCGCTCTCAGTGCGGCTCCTAACGGCTCTCTTGCGTGTTTTAGTGACAGGTAGCTTCTTTGGCTTCCAAAAAAACTTCTTGCCAATATATTTCATTCCAGTATCTAGTTCAGTGATTTCATACACAAATCCCTGATATTCTTCAGGTGTTTCTTCAAACACTTTACCATTATAATACCACATAAAAAAATAGCCCTGCTGTTGCAAGGCTATTTATACTAATCTTCTACTTCTTCAAACTCTATGGGAGATCCGCACATTGGGCAGTATTGTGGAACCTCTTCGCTATCTACCACTAATACCTGCGTTTCGGTCTCACAAGCGATACACTCTGCCCAATATTCTTCTTCCATGTTCTCTCCTATTATTGGCTTGCTACTATATAGCCTAGAAGGTTATTTCACATGCGCCCCCTTGACACGCAATAGCTCCCATAGTATCGATCTCAGTGAACCGCTTTTCATCTAGTTCTGATGAGAAGTCCACAGACTGAATATTCTGTTGTATCTTTTCCCACTTGTGAAGTAAGAACACATCTTTCAGACAATACTCAGTTTCCTTAAGATCTCCCATGAAGTAGTTATCAGCAAACTTGTTGAACCGTCTAATCCACTCAGCACGTAGGTCAGAGACTTCTCCTTGATACTCAGGTGGAGTTTGTGCAATCTGTGTTGCTTCCCATAGATCACGAAACCCTTGCTTACGAGTATCCACAATCAGACCTGATGCAAACAAAGCAGCCTTGCCATACTTAGCAACAATCTGATCTTCTGTTAATACTTCTGTCATAGGTGCTTGGGCAAAGTCTTTATCACCCATACCTGCCAAGAAACTAATACCTGCAAAGTTGTGACGATTTTCAAACACATAGTCTTCTACTTCGTTCCACATATGAGGCAACACAGTTACAGTATTTGATACGTTGTGACGTGTCTTAGGGTTTGCACATAGCTCTACATTCGTACCTGCTTCTACCCAATTATTTTGCACAGTACTTACTTTCTCAAGTAATGCTTTACCATACAACTCTTCACGATACAAAGATCCTTCAGGAGTGATGATTGGGAATGCTACACAGTAGTCTGTGCCATTAGCAGACCATACAGACTCTTCAACCATGTATGGATTAGTTTTTGCCAACAACTGTCCTACCTCAGTTTCTTTGTTCAACTGAATGTGACGCAAGTAACGAGCACTATGCTCTGCATGAATACCAGAAGCAGTTTCTAATAGAACTGATGCATTACCTGATGGTTTAACACAAGTAGTACGTGCTGCAGGGTTGATACCAATCAATGCTGCAACTTCCTTGTTGACAGACTTAACAATCTCTGCGCCTTGACGTTGAGTTTCTTCATCAAACAACACATTAGGATTATTCATCCAACCAGTTACAGACACGCCCAACAGTGCTTCACGCTCAAAGATACGCTTGCTTGTTTCTGTTAGATATTTGAAATCAGTATAACCTGCTTGTAGTGTACCTAAGATTGCTCCTGCACGACATGCCTTAAAGAACTCATCTTGGCTTGTACACTTACCACCATTGATCTCTGTTAGGTTACATCCCTGCCAACCTGATTCTCCATCAATCTGCGGATACATGCCAATCTCAACACAAGGATTAGTCGTGATATCTCTGTCTTCGACAAAGAAAAATCCGGGCTCTCCGAACTCTTTGATCGAACCCATAATCTTTTTAAACTCTTCTCTAGTGATTTCGGATCTGACGATAACTGCTGAATTATTGCTTCGGCCCCTTTGAGGGTTATCGATGAACCAGTTCCCTGTTTTGGCATTAATCATTTCCTCATCTTCGGGTGAGAATAAACAGATAGTCGCACTACGTCTTACACCACCTGCTAGAACCGCATCTGCAGCATGCATGGCAATGTCATAAACCTCAATAGGCTTAAGCACATCACGCCCTGATAAAACAATAGTCTGTAGGATATGCTCAATCTTATCTAGTGCTCTACGTAGTGGTTCAGGGCCAGGGGCTTTAAATCCACCGTTGATCATGGCACCCTTTGGACGCACTTGGTTTAAATCGAAATATACTTTACGTCCTTCCATTTCAGGAAACTGTCCACCACCCACAAAGTATGATGACATAAGCGCACCTAGCGCATCAGCCCAACCTTCAACAGAATCTTCTACGATCCAACCTTTGGCTTGCTTCTTACGTTCAGCTAAATTTGGCAACTTCTCCACATGATGCTTTTGCACAGAGAACCCTGCCCCTGCGCCACAGAGAAGCACGTAGAATAGCTCTGAAAAGAAACGTGGTCTATCGGCATAGGTTGACGTACAGTTATACATTCTCATCATATGTTTGCGTAACTGATCTCCACCAAACTGTAGAGCACGTTGAGCACCTAGTGCATACTTTAACTTATAAAGAGATTCTGCCTCATTGATCATCTGATTAAGTTCAGGTGTCATCTTGTCTTTGTAGTAATCTCTGTGCATGTTCATAACACGACTTACAGACTCATCCCAACTCTCATAGCGTTCTTTGGTGTCATCCCACCTACTGTATCCTTCATAAAATTTAGTTTTGGACATAAGACTTCTTGTGTCTCTATCCCTATTGTTGTTGACAAGTTTGAGCATCTAGCACCTCTTTAAGTAAATAGTTGTTAATACCGCTAATCCGTATGACTAGCAGTCTAATGTGTTTTTTCTGATTGGTGTAGTATATAGTAAAAGAAAGAATCTTGCAACTACATATTGTAATAAAAAATAATATTTTTATGTGTAATCATAAATTATTTGTTCAGTGTCCATATTAATATCAGTTCTGACTTTTACTTTAGTTTTATTTTTTATAAAGTCTTCTAATACGTCTGCCTGATATGCGTGAGCATCTGATTCCCAATGAAAGTTATCTTCACACTTAGTAAAGCATTCGTGTTCTAAGTGTTCATAGAATCCAGTTTCAAAAGGATCTTCAAGTAACCAGTTATCTAAATTTATTAGTTTGAATACTGGGTCTTCGGAAAAATCTTTTCCGATAGGATAATAGTTCAAAATGACTAGTGGTATGTTATTAGATTCACATATTTGCTGTAAGTGTAAAAAGCTTTTTACGAAATCAAACTTCATGTATGTTCCAGTGTGATCACCACAAGTTCTACGATCTACTATTATGGTATTTGTTTTAGTATTGATATAGTTTGTTGTTAAAGCCGTGGACTCAGTAGGTGAACCATAATATTCCATATGCTGTTTCATTGCAGCATGTATCATAAACTTTCGATACTTACCCATCCATGAAATCTGACTTTCTAAATCGTTGATACGATGGGCTGCATGAAACCCTGTGGCAGGAACATATGCTCTATAAAAGTCTGTAGTCTGTAATACAATCATACTAGGTATTTCATATTTTGAATCAGGCGATAATGCCCATAACAAATATGTAATAGTATCATCGACTATGCTTTTATTGCATTTCCCAGACCAGGAAATATTATATTCCGACATATTAAATTTTGATGCTAATGCGACTGAATATCTACCTTCTAAGGGAACAACATATTCTTCTGGTTCCATTCCAAGACGTGGTTTTTTTACACGATGTTGTTCACCGTATGTAAAACTACAACCATTAAAAAATATCATCCAAAAACCTTAACATTATATTTGTTTTCAAATAAAATTCCATCATAACGATTATTACAGATAGGTTTTCCTCTAACATTAAGAGAAGTGTTTAGTAACATAGGAACTTTTGTACGTTCATAAAATTCTTCTAATATAGATCTTATGATAGATTTACAATCTTTTCTTACAATCTGAACTCTAGCAGTTCCATCAACATGAGTCACTGATTTATAGTCGTGTTTTGCTTTTGAAACATATTGCATGTACTCGTTCATTGGACCTTCAAAATATTCATCAGCAAACTCTTCTAGTATAGCAGGAGCGAATGGTCTAAAAACTTCTCTTTGTTTTACTCTATTAACAGTATCTTTTATATCATATATAGGGTTAGCCAAGAAGCTCCGATTTCCTAACGCTCTGGGTCCAAACTCAGCTTTTCCGTGAATAACTCCACACATTCCCTTGTCTAGTAATATATTAACAACTCTTTTAGGATTTATATCAGTAATATTTTCAAATCCAAGATAAGGATCTATCCAGTTTATTCTGTCTTTACCTGTGGCTAAAGCATAGCTTCTAGCAGCAGCGCCCAAAGCCCCACCACCATCCGTAGGGTTTATCGCTATCCACATGTCATCGAACAAATCACGAACCAAAGAATTGGCAACAACGTTTTGTGCAACACCCCCTGCATAGCAAAGCTTACTGCCATATTTTCTAGCATTCTTTGCTAGTCTAAGTATTTCTTGTTCTGCCCATTTCTGTACTGTAGCAGCAGCATCTTCTTTTTTTATACTTTTTAGGATTTTAACATTTTCAACATCTACATCAGCAGGTTCGCCAAAACTAGCCATCCCCATCACGATATATTCTTCTTCTAAAGGTTTATAACCCAATGCCTTTGTTGCCATTGCGTATACTCCACCAATAGATTTTGGTATAACCTCTTCGTGTAATAGATTAAAGTTGTGGTCAAATATTGTTGCTGATTGATATTCTCCTGCCCCATCAATATTCAGCATTACAGTATCTTCACTTGAACTCCAAGGTCTTGTGTAGTATGAAGATGCGGCATGACTTTCATGATGCACCATACAACCAACTTTTGTGTTCACTTGAGTTTCGATATCTTGAATATTATATTCTTTAACATATGAATGATTCTTTCTAAGACTTGGATCTTCATACCAAGTCACAGAATCTTCTTTCGATATCATGTCTATGAGTTTCCAATGAAGCGATGGATCATTTTTTCTTTTAGAAAATCTTTCGCTTTCTCCAACAAAACCTAAATCACCATTCTCTTCTACAAATGCTATAGCTGCATTATGTAAACCACCACTAATACCACAATATTTCATTATTCTGTTGCAGTTTCCTCTTTAGGTTCCTCTGCCAAAGCATCTTCATAGTATCCAATGATAGCCTGTGTATCCTTGATATACCTACGCATTTCTGCAATACCAAGTGCTAGGTTTTCATATCCTTTTGGAGTAATAGCAAAGAAAACCACATTACCAGTTTTTTGCTCTAGTTCTGCTAGTTTTTCTTCTAGGTTATCTTCTGTGACAACATACCAATCCACAGGTGGGAACTGTACCGCTTTTGGTCTTTCTTGGATAGGAATGTTTTGTTTGGCGTATTCAGTCTGA
>Ga0070746_10000041_pt1 | contig 54820 bp, 24 predicted proteins | sample VirMetDEL_Mar_21_FD_77016 | JGI IMG/M metagenome (GOLD analysis project Ga0070746, IMG submission 77016) | Aqueous microbial communities from the Delaware River and Bay under freshwater to marine salinity gradient to study organic matter... | ecosystem: Environmental > Aquatic > Marine >...
TATAAATGTCTAATTCATCTACAATAACTGTATTATAAGTAGAACCTTGAGACTTATGAGATGTAACAGCATAATCTTGGCTAATAGGAGCATACCTTCTTTTATATTCTAAATACTCATTTAACGCAGCCTTTTCTTGTACTCTAGTAGACTTAGGATCATTTTTTATCCTGTAATATCTAGCATTCAGTTTATTAAGTCTCATGTTATATGCATTATCTGCCATCTTATCTTTAAGAGCTTCTTTTGTATAATCTACAGTTGTTATAGTAACAGGTTTTAAACTTAAAGGAGTAAGAATTTCTAATTTTACAAAGGCAATTCCATATTCGTCTTCTCCTTGTTCTATAATTTTATCAACCACAGCTTGATCAGAATTTATAAAACTAATTTCTTCTATGTTCTCTATAGCAGTATATGGAGCATTAAATCTTACTGGAGTTGTTGGTGTATAAAAATGAGCATCCTTACCAAAAATTTCCTTATGTATTTCTTTATTTACTCTAAATCTTCTTGCATTAGTATAAGTAACATATTTTATTAAATCATAATTTTCTAATTCAATTGCTTTTTTATATTCTTGAATTGCTATTTCAATTCCAGAATTACCATCTATAAATAATAACTGACCATCTTGTTGAGTTACACTGCTTCTATTACCATTTGCAGGATCTGCTACAGGATTCTCATTATCTGCGTTATTCCAATATAAATCTGCATATGGAAGTATAGGTGACTCCTCACCTTGTCTAACTCTTTCTGTTAATTCTGTTCTATTCTCTATTTCAAATACAGGTGAATTTTTATTTGATTTAAACTCTCTAATAGGAGGTAACTGACCTCTATCTCCTAAATATATAATTTTTATATCCTCACCTTTTGCAAGAGCTTGATCTCGTAATATCTCCAAGTGTTGTTCATTTACCATAGACGCTTCGTCTATAATAACTAAATTTGCTGAACCAACTTTAAGACCTTCTGTAGAATAAGTAGCTTTAGTCATTTTATGAGTTATCTCATCCATTTTTTGATTAAGCATTCCAGCAAGAGAATTTTTGCCATATCTTAAAGTTGGCTTACCTTTTAATGTACTATCAAGCACATTAGTAGCTTGCCAGCTCAAAGCTCCTATAAGTATCTTTTTCTTTCTATTTTCTTTAGAGTTTTGGTAAGCAAGTAATACTTCTTTCATTACAGTTGTTTTACCTGTACCAGCTTTACCTTCTAATATAAATTCTTGCTCATCTGAGTTTAAAAACTCTTTCATCTTTCTAATAGCATCTGCTTGACCTTCATTAAAGGTAAGACCTGTAAATGTTTGTCCAGCATTTAATTCAACAGGTGGTTGATTAGAGTCTTTTTCATCAACCAAAGAAAGAATTCTAATTCTGTCACCATTGTTCTTGGCCCATTTCATAAGCTTACCTGAAGTAAGAGATATAATATTTTTATCTGGCGTAATTAAATATAATCTATTAGTCTTATCGTCTAATACCACATCAGCCTTTTGTTTCATTGGTGTAAGGTTTTCTAACTTTACATTTAACTTAGAATTTGGTCCTGCAAATTTAGGATTATATATTTGCCAACCTTGATTTGTTTCCATTAAAGCAATATAAACATTTCCTTTATATTGTACAAACCTTCCAACTTCTACAGAATTAACAGGAACAGGACTTGACGTAAGAGTATTTTCATACAACTCTCTGATTGCTTTTTTTGCTGCCGTAGATTTTGTATCACCAACATAAAGGCCAAGACTAGATCTAAGGACCCATTTACCCTCTTTAAGCACACTATAGTCTTGTAATTCTCTACTACCAATTCCCGCAAAGTTTCTAGTTAACTTAGGAGTTTCAGTAGATATAAAAGATTTACCTGACCACTTAAACCAACTTTCAGTATTTGTATCCCATACATAAATGGGTTTCTTCATACGTTTAGCATAATTTACACCATAGCTTGTGCCACCTTTTACATCTGTACCTCTTTCGTTTAATGAGGCTATAGCATATACTGCATCTGCATTTTTAATTTGAAAATAATCTCTAGCTAATAAATCATTTTTCTTACTTCTTTCATTAGTTTTTCCTGTTAATTTATCTAAAGCTCTGTAAGCTTCATCCATCTGCTCATCCGTTAAAACCGTAGCTTTTACACCTTGATTTTTAAGATTAAGAGAGTTGTTAGGTAAACTTTTAGGTCTATAATGATTGTGATTAAGAACATTAAAATCTCTACCTATACTATCAAAGAATGTATCTGCGCCATATGCACCCCCAGAATGATTTGTAAGCTCATCTGCAGTAAGTACTTCTTCTTTTTGTTCAGGTGTTTGACTTTGTTCTTTTATTAATTGTGCATCAGACTTACTCATATAATTTCCGATAACTTCAAACTCAATTGCCACAGCTCCGTCACCAAATCTGTCAATATTGTCAACTCCTTCTGCAGTCCAACCTTCTTTAGACCAAGTTCCTTTCCATCCTTCAGAACCTTTAGGATGTATATTTGTAACTTTAGCATAAATCATTTTTTCTGTACCGTCTGCAGATTTACCTCTATGTAATACTACATCACCTACTCTTATATTTCCAGCTTTAGTAGCACTTCTTGTTGTTCTAGTTCTTATACCAGCATCAATCATATCTATAGAAGTTGGATTAGGACCTAATAAATCTACTGCAGTTTTATTTGCTTTTTGTACTGTACCATAAGATTGAATTCCTGAAACCAAATCTTGTCTATAAGTTGCTATAGCATCTCCAGGAGTTAAAGGCGTTTCACTAGATAATACTTTTCTACCAGGTTTTACAGGCATGCCAGATTCTAAAGGAGCAGCTCTTCTAAATGTTACTGTAACAGTATATTTAGTAACCACTCGTCCATCAGGCATTGTAATTGGCGGGAAGTCTTGAGTTCTGTTTGCATTAGTAGGTGTGGTATGTGTAAGTGCAAATCTACCATTACCATTCATACCAAATGTATATATACTACCATTCTGAGTAAGTACTTCATTTGTAGGTTTCATTCCTTTATAAGGTCCGTAACCAGGCTCTCTATATTTATGAGCAAATGTCATCTTACCTTTATTATCATCCCATATACCAAGAGATGAATCGTTACCCATAGAATATACTACAACAGGGTATCCTTCTGCGGTAACATCTTCACTAGTATCTTTATGAGGATAAATGTGTTCTTTACCTTCATATATGTTAACTATAGCAGAATCATATCCAGACATATCCATACCTAAGTTATCTTCAACTATTTTTATAATAGGATCAAGAGTGTTAATAGATGGTAATGGATTTTGATTTTGATCTAAAGTATCATAAGCATAGTATTCTTTTTCTCCCGCTTTAGTAGATGCAGAAGTTATGTCTAGTGGAGCATAGGCATTTTCAGTTCTAGTCCATCTATACCCATAATTAAACATAGCATTTGCAAAAGCACCTTTATTTTCTTTATACAACTGAGCTAATATCTGCGGCTGCATTAATGCAATTAAAGAAGTTGTTGTAGATGCATTAGGATTTGTATTAACTTTTGTTACACCGTATTCTTTTGATACTACTTCAACTCCAGGAGCCACTGGAAATTCTCCTTGAGCTTTTTCTGCAGCTAATCTACTTTCTAAATCTCGTATAGCTTCAGATAATGATTTTACACTATCTGCATCTTGTTCTAACTTTGCAACCTCTAACTGAGCTTTAAGTTTATCTAACTCAGAGATAGTTTCAGTATCTTCAGTATCAGATAAATCTGCATCTTCAATTTTTAAGAAAGTTGATGCATTTTTTAAATAGTTTTTATAACCTTTTCCTTCTAGAATACTAGATCTTATACCGTTTAAAACTTCATCAATTCCTGCCTGAGCATTTTTATCTGAAGCAAGAGTCATAAAGCTATTTACAGCATTAGTCATAATTTCAGTAAAAGCAACACCATTTAAAGCTTTATTAAATGATAGTGAAGATTTACCCACACCTTGTTGATAATACATCATTAAAGAAAAGTTTGCAAACACCTCTGATATTTCCTTGTTAGCTTTAAGGGCTTTATCTCTATCCGCATTATTTGATTTTTGTACGCTAATGTCACCCAAATCTTGTAAATTTTTAGCATACTCAGCAGCTTGCTCTGGTGTAATAATCTTTTTATCTTTTAACTCTAATAAACTTAAACCTGTAGATCCACCTTCTTGAACTCTTTTACCTTGAAAAGATTCTGATAATTGTAAAAGTACAGGATATTTATATGAAAGATGCGGATACTTTTTAATAGTAGCTAATACTTTTTTAGTAAATGAGTATTTAGTAGTACCCATTATATAAGCTCTATTATTAGTATTACGCAAAGCTCTTTCAGATATAAAACTTTCGTACTTAAGTTTAGAAGCATAATCATCTTCAGAGTAAGTCTTATACAAAATTTGCTTTTCAATTGCATATCTTACAAATGAATCAAACGTCTTAAATGGATTTTGTTTTTTAGAAAAAGAATCTTGTTTTAATGTAGCAAATGCATACGTTCCTTTAGTGCTAGATAAAAAGAACCCACCTTTATAAATCTTTTTCAGTTTAGTAAGATCTACATTTATCTGATTATCATTTATTTTAATTGGTTCTGCTAGAGTTCCTGTAAAACTTTTAACTGAATAATCTCCAGATTGTTTTTTAATTAATGAAGGTAGCTGTGTAGGTAGTGCATTATCACCTACATAGTTAGACATTACATTTTGATAAATATAATCTACTATTGCATTATTAAATGATGAAATGTATCTATCCTTATCTTGAGCTCTGGTACCAAATCTTTTTTCAATTTCAGATCTATTGCTAGACAATGTTTTTGAAATATAATTTATAATTCTAGGCATTGTACGCAAAGGCATTAGACCAGGAACTAATTGTAAAAATATATCACTTTCATATAATGAAGATATGATAGAAGTCTTAAGTAAATTTTTTAATGTATCAGCATCTATTTTACTATCAAGTTCCAAAGCATTAATAAATGATTCTCTATTCTGTACACTTACTAATGTATCTACTAGTTTAGTATCTGGATTAAAGAATATTTCTATTTGCTCCATTCCAGAAGATTGATCAGCTATTTGAAAGTAGTGAGCTAGTGCAGCCAATTGTTGACCAGTATGTTTATTTTTATCTTTTATACTATTATTATCAGAATCATCAATATTCTTTCTTAATTCTGTTAAGGTAGCATCTTTACCATCAAAGTAATTATTCCATAAGTATTCTGATATATAATAACTGCTCTCTTTTAAAGTTTTTAAACTTGGTTCATCACGATTTAAATAATCTTTTCTAAACACTTCAGAATAAATTTTATCACCTTTAGCCTTTATAGTTAAACTAGTTATCTTAGAAGGGTCTGTATTAAACTTTTGCTTAAAGTCTTGAAGAGAATTATACTTCTTGCGTGCACCCATATACTCTATTAAGATTTTACCTTGAAATTTACTATTTTCAAGATTAACCAAAACCTCATTCATTCTTTTTTCATTACTGTATCTAATAGCATTCTCAAGTATATCTAAACCTCCTTCGTCAAGTTTGCTTGCCATACTTCTTAAGATATCTGAATCATAAATAGGACTTAACTCACCACTAATAAAACCACCACTTTGTATTTTACCTTCTATAAATTCAACAATTAATGGTTGATTTATAAAATCTAATGCAATGGGAAATGATACTCCTGATTCAATAAGTCTATTTAATACAGGTAAGGTTTCTTTTACAATATTTGCTTTACTTATAAATGAGTCATTGGCTCTATCTAAAATTCCCTGAAGACCGTGTGAGAAAATATCAGATATACTTATATTATCAACATTCGTTGAACTTGATAAAGATATGTTACCATCTTTAGTTTTTTCATGGTTAAAGTTTAACACAAACTTTCTTTCTATTTTTCCAGATTTATTATTTAAGATATAAGTCTTTGGAAATTTAGCACCAATACTTTTATACAAAGCATGCTGTTTATCTTTTTTAGCACTAATACCTAATGGTCTATTACCACCTAAAAGCTCTCTGTGTTTTTCTAAATCATTTTGTTCTTCACCAACTCTTGTACCTGTAATTCTTTCATCTTGAATGTGTATATTTCTTTTCTTAGGATTATAAGAACCCTCTCTATCTAAGTAATATTTTTCAATATGACCTCTTACTAAATAATCAGAAGTAGGTTTAGTTAAGAACCCGTAGTTATTAGGTTCTCTAATAATGTTTATATTAGTACGCAACCATTCATTTTGAGCAAATCTTTTTTGCTGAAGTATTAAACCTCTTGTGCTTTTATTTTCACTTTTTAATCTTTCTATTTGCTCCTTAAAGTTTGGAACAGGCTTAGTAAGTTGACCGTTAGATTCTATATTAGGATAACTAAAAAATATTTTATCTAAGTCAAAATCAGAACCTGCTTTTGCTACAATTTCTGTAGGTATAATAACTTGAGAACCTGCATCTGCTGGTAAGAAGTGCCATACTTCAAATGCTTCTTTAAGGTTTATTGCATCTGTTGGTATCCTTGGTCCTGCTATTCTAATTTTATCACCATGCTCTTTTAAGAAATCATCTGTTTTAATAAGTCTATTTAAATTTTCTAAAGACGCATCCATATTAAGAGTACCATCTACATTATTTATACCTATTTGTTTTCCGTTAAACTTTAAGTTTAAAAGATTAAGCCATTGGCCATTAAATGCAATAGCTGCTTTTGCTAAATAAGTAGGTTTTCTTTTACCAGTCTTCTTATCTATAACTTCACCTCTTCTATATGAAGGTAAACCGTTTGTTCCTAGATATTTTTTAATTAGTGCTTCATTACCTGCTAAGGCTTCTTGTTTAATTTCTTCAGAAGGCCATGTTGGTTCCCATACTCCTCCAAATAATGTAACAGGTACATTAACTAAAGCTTCACCATTAGTTTTCTGTTTAACTAAAGATTTAGAAATTAAATTAACTAATGTTTTTTCAATTACATCTGCTACAGGAATTACAGAAAAATCATAACTTAATTGATCATTAAGTCTAACATCTAACATGTCAAGAATTTGAGAAGGAATTTCTTTAAGTTCAAGTTCATTTCTTAGTACTGAAACAAGTCTTTTGATATTACCTTTATATTTTCCATTTACATATTCATAACCTATTCTTTCAAGTAGTTCAGCTTTATATATTTTTGAAATATCTTGTGTAGCTTTTTTATATTCAGCAACTAACTTAGGATCTATACCTTCAACAAGTTCTCCTTTATCATACAATGTATCTAAAGTAATAACTCTATCTTGTGTACCTAATGTATTTTCTTTTTTAAGTTTACTTGATACCTTAGTTACATCTTTGAAGTATTTTAAGTGTAGTTTATTAGGAGCTATTTCAGCATCCTCATTTACTGTTCTATATTCACCAGATTTAGATTCAACAAATAAATTATCAAAAGCTTTACCTTCTGTAAAACTCAATGCACCCATTTTAGATCCTGTTCCGAAGCTAATCATAGGCATATTTTCTTTCATCATTTTTTTATGAAGCTTGTATGCTTCAGTACCTGGTTTAGCCCAACTAGGTGAAATAGGAGTTACTGCAAACTTAAGCATCATTGTAGTATTGATCTTAGCATTCATAATAGGACCGTGAAACTGTAACTTATATACAGGAAAAAATCTAGCTGCTTTATTAGGATCTATTTGTTTACCATTGATTATATCTTGATATAAAGATTCTTGTTCCTCAGTCCACTCTTTTGGACCACCTAACTTTTTCATCATTCTATATGCATCAAGAGTAATTACGGCATGCCCATCAGCCTCTTCTATTTTTTTATATTTTTTATTATCTTCTTTAAGCCTAGCTTTAATAACATCTTCTGATAAACCAGCTGCTTCATATCCTTCTCTCCAAGAATCTTCTTGTTCTTTCAAGTAAAGAGTAACTCTTTCAGGATCATTTACTATACCTACATTTATAGAACCATCAGTAGTTAAAGTGTCTATACCTTCTTCTTCAAACTTAGCAGCATAAGTAAGTTTATTCCATACTTCGTTTACAAAGGTTTGCGCATCTTCATCAATCAAGAATCCAGTACCATTTGATTGAGGACCTGGCAATCTTTTGGTTGCTGCTTCTTTAGCATGATCTAATTGAGCCATGTCACCCATTACTAAATTGTTCTGTTCAAACCTAGATATCCAACTGTTATAATAATAAGATGATAATACACCTCTAGCTCTAGAAGAAAACTCTTCTTCACTCATTGTCATATCATCACCAAATAAAGTTTTATTTAATTCAAAAGGTGTTCTAAGCAAATAGTTGTCGTACAAATCATTAATTTGTTGATCAAAATACTTTATTAAATCTTCAGTAACTGCTTTTAATAAATCAGCATCATTTAAGATATGTTCTTTTATATCACCAGTAAGTTCTTCATTTCCAGGTTCGGCTAGTTTATAAAGTTTATTTTTTGTAGTATCAGAAAGCATGTCCTCCATATAAGAAAACTCAAGACCTGCCATTACATCATTAGACTTTACATTATTAAAACCTTTAGTTGTTTTTAATATTTCTGGATTTTCTTTAAAGAATTTAATTCTATCAAATTCAGTAGCAATGTAATCTAACATAAAACCTTTGATTGCAATGTCTTCACCAACACTACCATAAAATTCATTTGGTATAAATTTATCTGTATCAATCCAAAGTCTAGTGTTATCACCAGATCTAGTTCCATTATCAAGAATAATTTTAGTTTTTTCTGCAGGAGATATACCAAATGCTGAATTTTTTTCCGCTGCTCTTGAACCTTCAACTATTCCACCTAATAACATATAGTGTAAGTTCTGATAAAACTTATCTATTGATGTTAGGTCAGAAGTAGTTTTACCTGAAGATCCTTCATCCATAACTATTTCAGAACCAGCAAAAGCAATAAAATCTAAGTTACTACCTTCAATTCTTTTTCTAGAGCCCTCAGCATCTTCTTCAGCAAACAAAGAATCTATCGTTTTAGATCTATTTATAAAAAAGTTTTTAGTTGGATCTAAATGACCTAAGTAACCACTTTTAGTATGCAGTGTCCAAGCATCTTCTAAAGTATCTAAAGAATTTATACCATCTATTAACGAAGTTAAAGTCATATGATTTGTAACCGTGGATGCCATGTTACCATCTGGTAACTTAATCATTTCACCAGGAGAATCAAATCCGTATTTAGCTTGAATACCTGCAAAATATTTAACTGCAGTATCTACTCTAATTTCATTAGCTTTTTTGTATAAACCTGCCTCTTTAAGTTCATCTATATATCTATCTTTATTTTTAAAGAAATCAACAGGATCCGATTCAAACTTTAAAATTACATTTAATTGAGCAGTAGTTTTTTCTTTATTAGCTTTAAGATCTGCTATCTTAGTAACAAAAGTAGCAAGTTCTCTTAATGATGGTTCAGATTCATCACTTACAAGAAGTGAGTTTAACTTATCAGTTACATCTATATTTATACCTAATGCTTTTAAGAAGGTTCTTTCCATCCCTACTTTTACTCCATCACGACCAGTCTTTTTTATAAGACCTTCTGAATCTAACATAGCAGCTTGTTCTTCTGTAGTTAAATTAACATAAGGACTTGTAGCTGATTTAAAATCTGCTGTAAATTTTAATAAAATACTATTTATAGCAGGAGAAGAATCTTCAACATAAAAATCAAATCCAGATTTATCAGTTTTTTCTTTAATAGTAAACTGTTTATATATAGCAGAAGGTTTAGCAAAAGTATGCCAAAATGCAGCATTCAAACTAAATGCTATGCTATTAGTTAAACCTTTAGGAGAAGGTAACTTAGTGTCTAAAAGTTGTTGTAGTACAGGATAAGCCTCAGCTTCTTTTTGTAAAAGATCATAAGCCACTTGTCTATCTTGAACACCACCAATTGTTTTAGAAATGATATTCCAAGTCTTCATGAAATTAGCTCTTTGTCTAAAGCCTAATCTATTTTTAGCATATGTAACTTTACCTTTTTTGTCAATAGATTTAATTTCATGTAAACTTTTTAAAAGATAAACTACTTCTTTATCAGCTAACTGTAATAAAGATCTTTTACCATCCAGCAAATCTGGATTCATACCTAAAGACTCAGTACTTCCTTCATCTATTTCTGTCTCAGAATCAATATCTATTGGATCTTCAGTATCAGCAACATCTTCATTATTAACTAATGCAGGATCTACTTCATCAGCTACATAATATTTAGCTTTTCCTATTTCAAAATCAGAATGTCTAATGTGATATGCAATAGTTCCAGTAGGAGCTACATTTTTACTTAAGTCTCCTAAAGTACCCCAATTATTAAGAGCAGTAGTTAATATTCTAATTTGATTAAATATAACAGCTTGATCATCATTTAGTACAGGAGCTCTATCATTAAATGTCATAAAGCTATCATATGCACTAGAACCTCCTTCAATATAATTATCATACTGAACAGCTACATCTTCAGGATCAGAAACTACAATAATTTCAATAGGTCTTCCATCCGCATCTTGAAGACCAGGTACAGTATAATAATTACCTACAATTTTAATACCCCAATAAGAGCTTCCCGCAGTTCTTTGTCCTTTTTTTGTATTAGGAATTAAATTATCAAAAGAATCTATTTGTGATTCAAGAAGTACATATTTATCTGTAGTTTTCTTTTTTCCTTTTTTAGGACCCTCTTCATATGTAGCAGCAATTAATTTACCAGCAATAGAATCTTTTAAAGTGTCAAGAGGATCTTCTGAGTTTATAATATCTGTAAGAGTATTACCACCAATTGAATTTTGAAACTCTGTATTAAGCTCTTGTACTCTTTCTTGAAATTGTAACTTTACATCACCATAAACTTTAGATCTATACTTTGGATCTAGTAATGCAGCTAAAGAAATTGCTTTAAAATTAGGGCTTATTTGCTGATTAGCAGCTTTTTTCTCTTTAACCTTAGCCTTATATATTCTATCAATAACTACAGATATAGCTGAATCTATACTTTCTGACACAAGATCTGAATCTTGTTTATTTAAAATACTTCTTTTTCTTGTTTCTCTTCCTGTCTTTTCTAAAGCTGTTATACCTCTATCTAGTTCTAAAAACTTCGCATTAGAGATCTTAGCTTCATACTTATTTAAGAAATCTTTATTACCAGATTTTAAATTTGTAAACAGTTCGTTAACAGCAGGAACAGACATTATATCTAGCTTAACATCTTTAACTTTTACAGACTTAAGTTTTCCAAATAAAGCTTTTAAGAAATTTAAAATTCTTCTAAAGATTGAGTTTCTTTTTGGAGAACCTTTTTTTACAGAAGCCTTCTTCATATAAGTTCTGAAGTCCTCGGCAAGCATTTCTTCAATTTGTCTTGCGTCCATATTTTCATATGGCTTATTACCATTTGCATCTGTAAAGTTTAGAACTTCATTATACAAAGCTTTCTTTTCTGCAGGAGATAAAAATAATTGTGTAAATGCATGAAAGCCTTCATGGTAAATATCTACCATTGAACCTTTAGCTTTATTAATCTTTATAGTACCTAAGATATCTGGATTAGCTAAGGTTGCTCCACTAACAACAAATTTAGCATATGCATCAGAGTTAACAAGGTTTGCTACTTTCTGTAAGGATACATGCTTCGATAGTAATTTACCTGTTTCACTATTCTTCCAAAAGTCTTCAGCTCGTTCTATATCAGCTTTAGTAACTTCATCTACTTCTAAATCTCCTGATCTTTCTAACTCATCAAATAAATCTCCGTATCCACCTTCTTCTGTATCTAGATCATTGTCTTCGTCAACTTGCTTTTTATTCTCTTTAGGAGTTATATCTTGCTCAGGTTTAATAACTTCAATGCCACCACTAGTTTGTGGATTTGATGTAAAAGGAATAAAACCTTCTTCAGCAATTTGTTTTTTAATTACATTTAATCTTTTTACAGTTTCAGGATTACTATCTCTATCTTCAAATAAAGCTCCTTCTTTTACAGGAGAACCTATAATAGTATTTATTTCTGTTTCAGTAGTATCAATAGTTGGTATAGAAAGATCATAAAATGATGTTGTATCACCATAAACTTTATTTAATCTATCTGCTGCTTTTTCTAATTTAGCCTGAAGTTCAGGTGAAGCTTGAGAGTTATACTGCCACTCTGTTGTTCCTGATTTAAAACCGTCTTTAACTATCCAAGGTGCTGTTCTTCCATAAAATGGATACCATTGGCCCGCTACCTTACCGCTAGTACCTTTCATACTTTTGTAAAACATAAATCTTTTACCATCTACTATTACTGCTACTATATATCTATCTATTCCAAGAGACTCAAATATAGTCTGTTGTTTTCCGAATACAGTTGTAGGCACTATTAAATCTTGTAGTTCTGCAGGAATAGCTAAAGGTGAAGTGTTTAATTCTGAGTTTATAGTTTTAAGCTGAGCCTCTATGGAACCCTTATCTGCCTTAAACATTATTTTATCTACCTTTGTAGTACCTTCATCTAGTTCAGATAATTCTTGTTCTAGCCTAGCTTTTTCTGCTTTCAAAAACCTTTCTCTTTCTTCTTTAGTACTTTGTAGATTTGATGTAGGTGCATCTACACCCATGAATTTTTTGAAGCCATCAATATCTTTAGCATTCCCTAATATATGTATTTGATCTGTATTAAACACACCATAATTAGTACTAATGTAAGGATCTATTACGTTCTCATATACTACACCATCATTACCTGATTCTAATGCTGCTTTAACCTGCTTTGCAGCTACTAGTTGAGTAGATGTTCCTTCTTGACCTTTGTATTTATCTGTAAAATAAGATGCTTCATAGTCACTAATATTAGGGTTTTCCAAATTAAGTACAACAGGTATTACTCGATCCACATAACCAAGTGACTTTCTTGTTTCTGAATATTTTTCAAGTTCACTTTCAACACCTTCAATAGCAGAATTTAAGAAGTTATTTATAGTTTTAGCATCTACTTCATCTGCATAAAAATCAAGTCCAAATGATCCATTATCTTTTTTAGATTTAAACTGAAAACGTCCATCGTTAAATGTAATTATTATCTCATTTGTTTCATTAAACGTTCTAAAATCATAGCCAGTAAAGTCTAGATCTTTTAATTGGTAATTTTCTACAGTTATTGTAGGATCATTTTTTTGAAACCTTTCTATACTATTTTTATATGTTTTAAGACGATTTATAGATGTAGTTAAATTATTTATCTGATTGCCAGCTGCTTTTGCATCTAGTTTACTACGAGCTTTACGAAGTCTTTTTCTTTCATTTCTAAGCTGATCTTTAACTAATTCGTTTGTATCTTTTAAACTCAAGTTTTGAGATTTAGCTTTAGCTTTAGTTTCTTCAATTAAATTATTAAAGTATGGTACGGTTTTTAAAAAATCTACATACTCTTTAAATTTTTCCCCAGTAACACCATCTAGAATTCTATCAATTGAATTACTAAGCCTGTTCAAAAACTGTTCTCTTCCTATATAGGAATACGTAAGAGCATTAATTTTGTTATCAGAGAAAAATAATGCATTTGCAGAATCAATCTGTATTACCTCTCCTGTTTCTGGATCTGTATAATTACCTAAACCTGTATTCTCTCCTAAAAACTCTTTTGAAAACTCATCAAATTCTTGATAAGTACCATGATATAAAATATCTTTTACTTGACTCTTTGGAAATATAGATTGTATATATTTAACATAATCTTGTTCTGTACCTATTTCACTTAATTCAGGAGTGGCATTAAATATTTCTGTAACTTCTAAATTTTCAACACTACGTTCTATTTCTTTAGAAGTTATAGTAGGTTCTTTAAAAATGATTTGTCTATTATACATATCATTTTGAGTAGGCTGTATTTTTACTATAGTAGGTTGAGATAATATAAAGTCAATATAGTTACCCTTTTTAAATTTACCATTTCCAAGATATGTTTGAAATAATGTAGGACTTGCAATAAGATGCCTAGGATATGACATAAAGGTAGCACCTGGTGTTGGATCTTGTTCTGTATAAGCTTGTGCAAGAACTTCATTAAATTCTTTCTTTAAAGCTTCAATTTGACGCTGATCTTGTTTAGTGTATCCACTTAAATAATCATTAGGATCTGTAACCTCTTTATCTTTTAAATATACTCCAGTATTGTCAATAAGAATCTCATGCTTTAGAGCTTTTGTAACACCATTTTGTGTAGGCCATCCTGCTTTAAATTTATCACTACCTCTTTGAGTAAATAATTGCAAAACCAAATGATTATCAAAAGGAATAATCTTATGCCTACGCATTTTATAATCTAATATAGTTTCTTTATTCTCTGGAATAAATTGACTATAAAAATCTTTCTTTACTTCTAAATTAATATCTTCTTTAAACAAAACATCTTTTATTTGAGAAGCAATTTCATTAGGCATTCTATTTCTATCTACTAAATAGTACTCCCCTTGAATTTTAATAATGGTAGAACCTCTTCCAAAATTCTGAAACTTTTTATCTAATGTTATAATTTTAGATATATTACTGGATGTAGCTACCTTTTTCTCACGTAAGTCAGATAGTTTAATATCTTTTGTTTTAAGTGATGCAGATAGACCTGGTGTCATACCAACTAAATCTAAAGCAACAGGTTCTGTTAAAGCTTTATCTCTAACTTTTTTATACAACTCTAATTCAGCAATTACATCTTCTAAATGTTGAGTAGGAGTTTTAGATTTATCTATTGCTCGTCTTTCATCAGCAATTGTAGTAGGAGTCGCAATTCTATCTTCAGAGCCAAATATATCTCTAACTTGAAATGACCCATCTTCTAGCTTTTTAATGTCCCTCATAAACTGAAAAACATATTTACCATTTTCATCTGAAGGATCCAAAATATTACCTTCATTATCAAATGACAAAGGATTACCATCTAGATCAGTCATAAGCATTATAGCTCTTTTATTAACTTGAGTTACATCTGATCTTTGTATTCCTCGTTGCATTAAAGTTCTAGATGTGAGAATCTCTTGCTGTGTAGTACTATCTAATTTTTTAAAATTAGCTGCTGTCTCAGGATTTCTAGGAAGGGTAAAATCACTTAAATTAACTGCTGTTAATCTAACAGGAACACCTTTATATTCAAACTGATTTAACGCACTACCAACTATATTTAACTTAGTTATTATAGATTCAAAGTTTCTGTTAATAATTATTCTTTCAATATCTGGTTCTTCTATTCTAAGCTCACCACGTTTAACAGATCTAAATGCAGGTAGAGTTCCACTAAGCACTGTTCTAGAAACAAGTCTAGGAGATGCATTTTTATCAAAGGTTGGATTAAGAGTAAGTTTAGTAGCACCCTTAGTATTCTCTAAACTTCTTTTATTATTTCTTACATCTACTTTATTAGCCTTTTCAAAGTATTCTGTTACATTAGCGAGTTCAATATCTTTTTGTGAAAACTTGCGTTTTAACAAACCTATCTTTTCAAAGTCAATAAAAAATTTATCTAAGTTAGGTTGATTAAAATTTCTAAAATATACAGCTTCGATTATTTTAGGAGCCTCTGCTAGTATTTGTGCAGTTCTTGTTTTAGAATCAGGTAATTTACTTGTTGCTCTTTTAATCCGTTCATACAAGTAATCCATATAGCTGGATATATCAAATACTTGATTATTATCAATTTTGTTTTGAATAAATGATTTAGTCATTCCATATACAAAATCAAATTCTCCTTCAGTTATACTACACTTTATTGCCATTTTTATTTTATTTTAACAACCAAATATGTCTTCATCATTACTCTCATCAAGATAATTATCAACATCATCATCTTTACTATCAAGACCCTTTAATTTTTCTTCATTGTTTAAAATCTCACTTATAAAGGTAGTAGTCTCTTTATCTTGACCTTGAGGATCCTCTTCACTTTTTATTTCAGCACCAACAGCATCTAGATAATCTTGATAGTCCATAGTAATATTTTTAAAGTTACCAGGACCACTTTTCTTAACAACAATCTTTTTATTTATAGCATCAATAGCAATTACTTTCATATCTTGACCACTTTGTATTTTTAACTTTTGCATGTCATTTATAAAGATAACAACTTCATTTGTATTTATATAAATTGGAGCAGTAGGATTTAAAAGAATAGAAGCTTTTTCATCTAATTCAGTACGTAAAGCAGTCATCTCTTGACTAGTTAGCTTTTCATTTTGAGAATTAAGTTCATTATATAATGCTAATGTATTATCTTCAGTTTGTATTCTAGTTAATAAACTTTCATTTACTGTAGATGTTGGTCCTTTTGATTTAAATTGTTCTACAAGTGCAGACTCTCTTGATTTAAACTTTTGTATGATTTCTGCACTATCAAACTTTTCTAATACACCTACATGATTAGAAGGGGCTAATACTAAAAAGTCAGCTATAGGTAATAATGCTACAGTACCTATAAATATAGTTTTACCTTCTGCAGCTAATTTTTCCATTGCTTCTTTGGCCATAGCATCAATATCACTTTTGCGGTAACCTGTAGCTTTACCTTCATCACTCCATGAGAAATCTTCTATGTATAAATTAGCTGGCTCATCTTTACGTATTTTTCTAAAGCCTATGGATTCAATAAGTTGTATTAAGATATTATCCCCATCTATTATGTTACTATTTTCAGCCTCAGAAATAAATGTACTTTTACCTGATCCAGGAGTACCATAAATAATCATACCCCTTACATCTTTAGGTAAGGTATCTTCAGATATAAATTCGCTTTCTTTTAGTATTACAGTATCTCCTACTACAACAGCAGGTGCTCCACCCACAGGTGCATTGGTAATAGATCTTTTACCGTCAACAGATAATCTAGTAATATAATTTCCTGCAGGAAGAACTTCACCATCTTCTACATATCTAAAGCCTTCTGGTAATACTTCTTCTACAGGAGTTTCTGCATCAATCTCTTCTTGAGTTTTAGCTCTTACTATAACATCATCTGTAAAGAAATATTGATCTGTAGTTTTAGAACTATCTAGCTTTTGTATTTTTCCATCTCGCACATATTGTACTACATTACCTTCAGGAGTAACTGTTACATCATAGATGTTACCATTTGATAAGCTTTCACTAGATATAACATAGTTACCATCTTCATTCAAATAAACAGTGTCAATTCTAACTTCAGTTTCTAAAGGTGTGTCTGTAAATCTTTCATTTTCAGGATCACCATATCTCCATTCTTGATTTTTTTCTTTACCTACAAATGCTGTAAATACATTACCAGTTATATTATCAAAGGTAGCTGCAATTTTAGCATCCCTACCGTAATCAGTTTTTTCATAATCACTGATAGATTTTATTCTGTTTAAAAGTTTCTTTTTAGCTTTTTGTTCTTCAGCTTTAGTATGATCTCTAGTCTTTCCTGTTTTATCTGTAAAGTTTAAAGATTCAACAAGCCTCATTACTTTACCTCTAGCGTTTACAAAATTAGTAATGACATTTGTAAATCCAGCCTCATTAGTAATTATAACCATATCCTGAATAGCTTTATTTTTTCTTGCTATTCTATCTGCTTCAAAAATTTCAAATTCTGTTTTAGGTTTAGGTTTCTTTTTACTTGGAACCAAATTACCATCATCATCAACCTCAAGAGTTGTTTCACCTTTTCTAGGTACAATAGAATTAACAGCTGAAGCTGTTATAGTCTTACCATCTTTGATAATGGCAATATCTTCTGTTACTTCAATAAACATTGGATCTTCTGTAAATAAAGATTCTTGTCCTGCAAATGTTTGCTCAGGTGGACGAGATGCACTTAAGATTTTACCAGTTTCTGGATCTTCTTCTGTAGCAATTGGAAAGATTAATACTTTTGAATCTTTACCTGTTTTATTAAAGTATAGGTTATTATAAGCTAATTGTTGTATAGAGTTTCTAAAAAACTTACCATATTCTACAGGATTGTTAGGATCATTATACTTTATCCATTTGTCAGCCTTACCTGTTTTTAAATCTATGATAAATCTGTTACCTTGTTTATCTACAATGAATAAATCTAAAGAACCTGCTACGTTGTCTAACTTTTTACCATTAGCATCTACTAGATTATTATCACCTAATGTTAAATTATCGGAGAATATATATATTTCACCAGCTATTTGTAAATCTTTAAGAGGTCTTAAATAACCATTAGGTCCAAATAAAGCATCAAAAGCTTCAGGAGTAATCTTATTTTCATCATATTTAAGCTCAGTAGTATTAGGATCAAAGAATTGTCTTAGTAAACCATCTGCAGTTGTACCTCTTGTTCTTCCAGATTCATATGTAACTCTAGGAAGTAAGTCATATAATATACCTTGTAAATTATTTTTGTTTATTTCTAAAGGAGGTGTAGCCTCTAAAGCATCTATTTCTTCTTGTAGTAAACTTTTATTATTTAAATCTGTTGTTTCTAATCTAGATTTAAGTTTATCTATCCTAACTTGTTTAGATGCTAAAGTTTGATTATTTAAAAAGCTTGTTAATTCAGCTTTCATTTTAACTAAACTCTCGTTATTAATTCCATAACCCCTTTTACTTAGTGATGCTGAATCACTAAACTGTCTAACTGATTCTATATATGCATCTATAGTAGCTTCACTAAATTCAAAACCAGTAGCTTCATATCTTTCAGTGTCTGGATTCCATTGAGCTTTATTAAATATTCTATTAAAGTCACTTGAGTCATCTGTAATAATAGACCTTACTAAAAAGTCTGTAACACCAGCTTCTCCAGTTATATCATTTACTACTTGAGATACTCTTGTAAAGCGGTCTTTATTTTTAGCATACTCTATTCCATTTTCTAAATTTTCATACAATGGAGATTCACTAAATACTTGAACAGCTTCTTCAATAACACTTTTCATATTACCTGTCAACTCTACTCCTGTTGCTGGATCAATAGAAGCTGTTTTAATTTGAGATAGTTCTTGCTTCTTCATTATAAGATTCAAACCTTCTCTATATTCAGAAGTATCGGCATAATACTTTTCTCCTGTTAAATAATGTGTAAAATAGCTAGGTACTACTTTATCTTTTTTAAACTCAATAAGTTGATCTAGACTTAGTTGTAAATTTATTTTCTGAAGCTCATTTAATAAAGTGTTAAGCTCTACTTTATCAAGCTCACTATCTACAAGCTTTCTATTCATAGCATCTTTCTCAGCTTGAATTTGTTCCTGAGCTTCTGCATTTTTATAAGCTAAATCTAAAAAAGCTCCTGGATCATGTAGTATATTAATATACTTTGCCATTTTTCTAGATTCTTGATCTAATTTATAATAATCTAACAACTGTGTAAATGCAGTATCTAAAGATTCTTGCATTGGTGATATATCTCTACCTGCTAATGCATTAATGTATTCATCGTGAGCTTTTTTCAAGTCTCCAATCATTTTATATTGTTTATCTTGATCAAAAACTTTACCTATTTCTTCATCTAATCTTTCTCTTACTTGTTCTTCAGTAGGATTTTCTACACCTTCTTTTTTTAACTGATTTATTATAATTGAAGCTTTTTCATCTCTGTTATAAAAAGTGTTAAAAGTTTCATATGCTCCTATAAAATCTTGTAAGCTATTTAATTGTTTTTTAATTGAAGCAATTTTTTCAGATTTTAAAGGATCACCTTCAAGTTGTTTTGCATTCTCTAATTCTTTTACTAATGTTTGAGCTTGTTGTATTGCTAAATCTGGTTTAAATAAAACTTTAGCAGCTTGATAATCTATATTAGATAAAGTTTCATCCTTTAAATATTCTTGATTAATAGAAGCCATTCTTTGTTGTGAATCTTTAATTGACTGATTAAAGAAAACATATTGATATACTGATTCATTCCAGGCATCATGTAAAGCTTTCATAGCTTTGATTTGTACAGGATCTATTTCTTCTTTTTGTAAAGCATCTAGATCTACTGGATTAGGAAACTTTTTTTCTACTTCTTTAAAAGTTTCATCTATTTGTTTTATTTTAGTAATAGCATTAGCAAGTCTTTCTCTATATTTAGGGGCTTCTTCTGGAGATATAGAACCAACAGCATCTGCTACTTCTTTATCCGTCATACCTTGAATGTCAGTAAGCATTTCAACAAAAACTTCTGTACTATTACTATTACGCATAGTAAAAACATTTTTTATAAAACCTTCATCCGCTGCATCTAATGCTTCTTTCTTAGTTCCATATTTTTGTATATTAGATACTGCTTCTGCAGTTCCCATATTAACTATATGACTATCTAACATGCTTTTAAGATTTCCTTTTTTAGGATCAGAAATATCATTTAAATCTTTAACTATATCGTTTGCTACCTTAAGCTTTTTTTCTTTCCACTTACCATAATCTTCTTTATTAAACATTCTATTATACTGAGTAGTAAGAAATGGATACGCAGCATTAATTGGAGAAGATAAAGTTCCCATCATAAAACCTGACATAAATGTTTCAAAACCTGTAGAACTAAATTCTTTTTCTAGTTCGCCCATGTAAGTATCCCAAGGAGTTGTACCATTACTTTGTGCAGCAAAAGATTGTGCAGCAACTCCTCTACCATACATTGAGGCTTGTACACTTTCAGTTTCATATGCTTCTACATAGTGTTTTTTATTTGCTCTTGATACTACTTCTTGTATATTTTCCTGAAACCCTTCTGATATATTAGATTTAAAATAACCTAATGTCTTTTTAGCAGTAGCATAACCAGGTTGTTTCCACCAAGACTTTGCTAAATTTTTAAGATTATCTTTTTGAAACTGAAAAGATTTTTTACTTTTATCATATACAACTTTACCTAAGCGTCCAAATTTACCAGATTGATTTCCTACATCAAAAACTTCTTTTTGAGTTTGTTTAAGCCAGTTACGCATTCCACCTTTAGGACTAGTTATATTATTAAAAGTAATCTTGTTAGTTAAATATATAAATCCAGCATTTCCCCAAAATGTTTCTAATGAACCTTTCTTAGCTTGTTTACGCATGTTAGCTTGTTCTTCAGAACCAGGAGATTTACCATCATTTTCTTGAACATACTTAGCATGTAATTCTTTATATATATCATTTTCAACCATACCAGCTTCTAATCTGGATTCAGAAAAAGCCATGTTTATATTTCTAGCATCTCTATACAAAGAACCTGCAGTCTTAGAAACTTTAGCTAATCTTGTAAGATCAGCTCCGCTTTTAGAAGCTTTGCTAAAACTCTTAACAGTTTCTACTGTATTTTCTAAAGGGTTTATAAACTTAAGTGTTTTACCACCATTTACTGCTTTCCAAAATCTTTGAGCAGCATTTGGATTTTTAGAAACAGTAAAAAGATTTTTAAGTGCTGTTGTTCCACTGCTAAACTTTCCAAAAGCTTTACCAATTCTACTGGTTAATTGTCCAGTTCTAGCAGCTTGTATAGGAGCAAATCCACCTCCAGTTAATCCTGTTAATAATGTCATACCAACTTCTTCTGCAATTGCTTCTGTAATAATACCTGCTGTATACCCAAAGTTCATTACGGTATTATTCATAAAAGAACTTATACCACCTTTACTAGACATACCTATAGCAGCTGCTTCTTCATATTCTTTAGCAGAATCTAAGTCAGCACCACTAAAATCTCCAGTAAGAGCTCTAGCTAAACTTTTAGGTCCATCTACAAAACCATGTTTAAATAGTACAGGAAAAGAATGACCCATCATTCTACTCCAATCATTCCACATTGTAGTCTTTGCATTAAAGTTAGCTTCATTATCTCTAAAAGGTGTAAAACCAACTTCATCAAACTTTTCATCACCGTATGCAGCATATCTATCATAAAAAGAATTACCATCAGGACCTACATCAAAAGAATATATCTTTCCAAAATTATTTTTATTAAGATCTTGAACTGCAGTTTCTGTAGCATTTAGTAAATAATTCATACCACCAGCAGGAGTACCAGATGTAGCAGGTTCAAAATTAGGACTGCCTACATAGTTCTCTCTTACAAATTGACCTGGTATAGGTTCAGGAAAATTTACTTCAGTATCCATTGATAAACCTTCACCTGACCAAGGTTGGATATTTTCTTCAGAAGGAAGTTCAGAACCTAAATCACTATAGTTAGTATTATCAATTGCCATAATAAGCTTGTTTTAATTGCAACAAAGTATTTCTTAGTTTTGCTCTATCCCATCCTTCTTCAACAGCTAATCTACTTATAGCAGCAGCACGTTTATTTACAAGATTATCTGTTTGTTTTAATTTAGGAACCATTTCTATTCTAAATCTTTCTGCTAATTGATCAGTGCTTTTAAGACCTACATCAGTTACAAAATCTTTATTTTCAGATCTCATTTTAAACTTACCATTATCTAAATAATAATCAACATCAAAATCAGGTATTTGATATTGAATATCCATAACTTCTGTATTAGGTCTCATTTGAAATACTTGTGAATAAGAACCTACATTATTTACATACTTTTTATCAGGAGAAGCTTTTACAGCCATGGTTACTTGATCAGAATACGACTCTTCAAATATTGAAGAACTGAAGTTAACTTGATCACTAAGAATACTAATACCATTTTGTGTTATTGCAGCATATTGTTCAGGAGTAATAATACCTGCATTTTTAATATTGCCATCTGAATCATATGTTTGAACATATTTTTTTAAGTCTTCATCTCCTGGAAAGAAAGTATAAGCTGCCTTGTTACCATCAAATGCCGTTGTTGGAGAAACTTCTACTCTAATATTTTCTTCAAGATTTACAATTTTAGATTTATCAGTAAGCTCTCTAATTAATATTTTTGCTACTTCACTATCTGAAAGTCTACCATCTTCTGATTCTGCCAATAGAGGATCATCTGCTGTTAGACCAATACCAGTTATTGTTGTTAAATATTTAGAAGTATCACCAATGTCTACATTTGCACCAATATCTTTAGTTATACCATTAGCATAAGGTCCTACGCCACCAAAAAATATTTCATGATTCTTAGTACTAACACCTTTAGGAGCAAGAGTCATTGTAGAACTTTTACTAGTTGAACCTGTAAGACTTCCGCTACCAATCTTACCAGCAAAGAATATAGCATTACCACTTGTCTCAGCTTCTTTTTTATAAAATTTATTATAATTTTCTATAGCCTGTGCATATGTTGGTATGCCATCCTTTTTTTGAGCTAAAGACCAAAAAGGTATAGCATCTCTTAAATCTATATTCTTAAGCTCATTTAAATCCATTGCATCATACAAGCCAATACCCATAGAAAATGCATAATTTCCCTTTTTCCATTCTGTTTGTCTTAATATATCTAAGTAACCATCTTCTTTAGCTTCTTGTGCTGCTATTTTCATTTTTTCTATTTGAGCAGGGCCTATACCTTTTGCTTGCTCAATCATTTTTATATAATTCTCTTCACCAATAGCATTACCATATATATCTGTTACAAACAATGAAGCTAAATTATTACCTCTAGCGTCAGCTAACTTTTGTTTTGTTAATTTATTTAATTTAACTTGTTCTAATGTTACAGCTTCATGTGCCGCTATTTGATCATCTATTTTACCTAGAGATCCTGAATAACTATCATACTTATCTTGACCACTATATTTATCAGAAGCTAGTTTAGCAAAATCATTATCACCATATAAAATTGTTTTAACTCCATTTACAACATTAACAATTTTTTCAAGCCTAGCAGTTCCTTTTTGAGAATATGGACTTTTTGACCAATCCATGGCTTCTTTTAATGTCATGCCTCCAAAAAATTTCTTTTGGGTTTCCTCATCTAAACCTAATCCAGCTACCATCTCAAGACCAGGTAGAGTAAGTCCAGTAATTTTTTCATCATTACTTTGTGCATATTGATCTATACTTTTTTTCATGTCAAATTTTCCTGAAGTAAGATCATTATTGGTTTCATAAACATTATTTAATTCTTCAATAGGTTTAGCATATAGCTGACCAAATTTTGGATTTCTTCTACCATCTGGTAAAAACTCAGGTTCTTCTGCCCACGTATGAGTTTTTGCTGTTTCTACTCTATACTTATCTATTTCTAACTGTTTTGCAGCTCTATCCGTTCTACTTTGTCGTGCATCTGTCCTATCTTGATTATATGCTGCAAGAGCCATTCTACCTTGTTGTTTAACTCTTTCAAATTCATAAGGATTTTCTTTAATCTCTTGTTTGAAATTTCTAAAGGCATACACATCAGCAGCTTCTGTAAAGTCTGTGCGCATTAGTTGATTAGCTCTTAAACTATCTACTCTTGTTCTAAGCAATGATAAATCATCTTTAGCAGACATAAAACCAGTAGAAGTTGATAAAGTACTTTTACCTTCTTTAATATCCTTAAGCTCTTTTTCAGATAATATTAAAGCATTATCATTAACAGACTTACCCTCAGATAAAGATTCTAATAATTCTTTTGTATGAATGGTTTGATTACCTTCATTTATATTTTTTTGCAAATCACTTATACCTTTTCTATAAAACTCATCTGTTTGTTTTACTTTTTCATTATTATCTTTTACAGCTGGTTTTAATAAATCATATGTGGAATTTAAATAATCTCTTTCAGCAGCATCTTTATCCCCATTATACTTATCAGCATTTTGATACATATAATTTTTTCTATCAACGTATGCTTGAGTTTTATATAGATCTTGTACAGCGGGATCATTAGCAAGTCTTAGTTGAAATAACTTTTGTAAATGAGGACGTAGTAACTCACCATTTGTAGTACTCATTATCCACATATTTCCGCCTTCAAAGCTAGGTCTAACTTGATCACCAAACTCTTTAGATATTTCATCTGCTTTGGCCATTACATCTACATAAGGAGTATATCTAGCATTAGCAGCAGACTGAATTTGATCATATGGCATTTCCTTAAATTCTTCTACTCTATAGTTTATAGCATTAACACCATCTTGCCAATAACGGGCTCTTTGTTCTTCATCAGAAGAATTTCTCAAAGACTCAGCCCCACTTAACTGCATAGATGTATTCTTTGTCCAAGCTATATCTTTCATTAAATTTTTATCTTCATAAAAAGGTTGAAAGATTTGTTTTGCGGCTTGTACATTTTGATCTAATGAAAGATCCATTGTAGAGATTCTTTTTAAATTAAAATCAATTTGTTTAACTAAAGCTTCTTGCTTTTCTTTACTTTCTCCTCTTGTAAGATCAGCATAGTAAATTTGACCATAAAGCTTATTTAACTGTTTCCAGTTAGTATCATATTGATTCTGTTTTGTTTTAAGTACATTATTCGCAAAATTAAAATCAACCTGGTATGGTTGTATTTGTGGAATAAATGTTTTAACTCCTGTTGGATAACGTGCCATCTTGTATTATAATCTTATTTTATAAAAATATTAAAATTTTAAAAGTTTACTAAACTTATTAAGTTTAATAAAACATAAACGGAAATACATTAGATCCCATTACATAGCCGCCTTTAGCATATTGACCACCATATTGACTCTTAATTCCCATTTGAGCTTCTACATATTTTCTTGCTAATTCATCATCTTGGAAAGCACCTTTAGCTTGAGCTAGCATTGCAGCATAATCTTCAATACCTACAGGCTTTTCAGGTACAGGTGTTCTACCTCTTCCTGTAGGATAAATAAATCCTTTATGATATTCACTAGCATATTGTGGATACATTGTGTTCATTTGTTGTCTCTTAGCCATTTCACCTTCTGCTTGTGCCACTTGTTCTTGTACATTAGCTGCTTTTACATTTCGGTTGGTTCTATAAGTATTACTAGCATCTGCATCTAACATAGATTGTCTTCCTCTAACATCTGCTACAGCATTTGCATAATTAGCATCAGCTTGAAGTTGTCTAGCATTTGCTGCATCTTGATATCCAATATTTCTTGCTTGTGTTTCTGCAACTGCATTAGCTGCAGCTGGACTAGCTTGTCCTACTAGTTGACTAAGCATTGCCATTTTATCTGAAGTAGAACCTGCAGTTTTATTTACTGAATCTGCAGCTGTAGTTAAACCAGCTTGTATAGCTTGAACTTTAGCCAAGTAATCTTCATATACTGGTCTAGTTTCTACTCTATCAGGTAAAGCTAACTGCGGTCTATCAACACCAGGATCCATCATTGCAGCAGTATATACACCTCTTGTAGCAACGTCTGACCAATGTGGATTATCTACATAAGCATCTTGTTCTTCTATAACTACTTCACCAGTTGTTTCATCATATGTTGGACATGGACATTTACCTGTCTCAGGATCTGGTTCAGGTTGTGGTTGTAAAGGTTCACCGTTTTCATCTTTACATTGACATACTTCAACTTCTTCAACTAATTGTTTTGCTTCAAAAATTTCATCCCCATCTTTAGTTGCAACATCTGTTTCGCAAATAGATAAGCTTGCTACAGCAGCTTGACCAATAATACCTTTATCAGCTAACTGTTGAGCAGTCCAACCTTTCCAAGAACCAGTTTTCATGGACTGACACATATCTTTTATAAACTTACCTTCATCTTTAGCTCTATTTTCTTCTGCCACAGGTGCAACTTTACTAAGATCTTTATCATCTGCTAGTTGTTCAATACTACCCTTAACACAATACCCATCAATTAATACATAACCTTCTGCGCATGCTGTAACTGCATCTAGATTTTCTCTATCTTGTTTTTCAAGACGAGCTCTTAACTCAGCTTCAGTCATATCTCTTTTACCTCCGTCACCATCTTGGGCCATTGGTAACATATTAAATCCACCAGTAGCCATAGTAGGAAAGTAAGATCCTCCCATGCTCATAGCATAATCTGCCATAGATCCACCGTATTGACCATAGTCTTGTCCTACTATCATTTCTGATTCTTCCATGTTTCTTAGAGCTTCTCTACCTGTGTTAGCTCCATACATACCTCTAGAATCTTTTTGTCTAGCTGGTTCATCATAACTAGCTCTTTGACTTCTACCTGCAATTCTACGTCTATCATATTCATTGATAAGATTTGCACCAATCTTCATAGCCATATTAGCTCTTCGTGCTAATTCAGGCTTATTTACATTAAACTTATTTTTCCATTTGTATGAAGCTTTTCCTCCTTCTGGATCTTCTCCTGATGCTATTTCTTCTGGAGTAGGTGGTGGGGGTGGATCAAACTCTTCTTCAGATATAGGATCATTTGCTAGTAATTGAGTATTACGCTCAGTTAAGTCATCCATTGTAAGATTATCTAAATTTTCTTCACTATAGATTGAATTATCAAGTCTATCCATTGCAGTAGCTCCTTGTACTGTACCATTATTAAAAGCTAGTGTTTGATCTCCACCTTCTATAAACCTATTTAAATCGGTATATCCTCCAAATGCCATTGGAGGTTGCATTTGCATTTCTGGCATTTGCTCCATAGGTTGCTCAGGCATAGGTTGCTGAGGTTGCTCTTGTTGAGGTTGTTCTGGTAATAAGTCTTCATCAGCAATATTATTAGCTTCCATGTACGGTCTGGCCATTTCTGGAATACCTTGTGGAAATCCTTTCTTAGCTTCTTGAGCTAAAGCTAATGCTCCTAATTTTAAAACATAATTCTGTATCATCATTTGAGCAGTAGACACAGCTTTATCATCACTTTCAGGATCCATAAGTATAGCCTTATACTTTTGAATATCATATGGCTTGGCAAGATCTGCTGGAGTATATCCACCTTTCTTTTTCTTTTTACCAAACATTGCTAATATACTAGGATCATTAATTTTCATTCTCCTAGTGTCACTAAATATAAAAGTATCATCTGGAAGGTTTAGAGGTACTCCACCACTAGAATGTCTAGGGCCTTTTATTACCATATGATCTGGAATAGTATCTCCAGATATAGGACCAAATGCAGTCTCTCCACCTTCAGCTTCTAAGTTAGCTTCTTCTCTAGGTTCTCTTGTTAAAGTTTTTTGAACTTGAACACCTTCTTGAGCAGAAGCCATACTACCACCAAAAGATGTAGGTGTAACATCTAAAGCTCCATCTGATTGTTGACCACCGTAAGCAGCTTGTCTTAACTTTCCTAAATTTTTAATTCTTACTTTCATTTTAGTATATTAAATAAATTCTATTTGACCACCAGCTGCCATTATTTCTAATATCTCTTCTGTTGTAAGGTCATACTCTCCTCCTTCTTGATAATAACCACCGTATTGTTTTTCTTTCAATCTTTCAGCTCTACGTCTATTTTTTCTAGCTTCTGAAGCTCCTTCAGCATCACCTTGTCTGTATTGTTTTCTTTCTGATCTGTTAAAGTCAGCTTTTCTAAGTTGACCTCTACTCATATCTCCAGCTTTAAATTTATTTAGCTTATCAGTACTATACCCAGGATTTGGATCAGCAATCACTTGTTGAGAATTTGCTGCTTGTTCTGCAGTTGCTGCTCTTCTTGCAATAGCCGCATCTCTATCAAAACCACCAGTGTCACCTCTACCCTGTCTTATATTCTGTCTACGATTTCTTTCAAACTGTCTTTCTTCTCTGTTTAACTGTCTGCCTTCTTGTCTAGCTGCTCTTTCACCAGGTCTAGCATCTCTTCTTTCTCTTCTGTCTACAGCATTTTGAGCTCTACGATCAAATCTACCTTCAGCTCTTTCTGCTCTTGCATCATAGCTCATGTCAGGAAAACCTCGTCTCTGTCCATCTGCAGATCCTTGTGGAACTCCATCAGCAGCAGCTTCTCCTGATCCACCAAAGTAAATATCCATCTTACCTTTAGGACCAAATAAACCTCTCTTACCTTCAGTATGAACTCTAGTTATATTACTTGGATCAATTGTTCCTGCAGGAAACCCTGTTTGTTTCCAATATCCTCCTGCATTATTAAACACTTTTTGTCTACTATTACCCATACCATAAGGCATTCCTGTTAATGCACCTGCTAATGCACCAAAAGGATTAAAACCTGTTTGATTAATAGGTTGTTGTACTTGCTGACGTTGAGTTGCATATTGGTTTCTAGCATCACGACTTCCTTGTATAGCTTGTTTTTGTTCTTCTTGACTAAGCTCTTCCCATTCCTCCCATGTAAATCCAGGCATTGGACCATCAGGATTTTTGATACCACTAACACCGTCTTGAGCTCTCATTAAATAACCACCATATTGATAATCATCCCACTGAACATCATTATATTGTTCTCCTGGAGCTAAATATTGTTGTTGAGCTTCTAGATTATTATTTAAATAACCTTGCTCTCTTAAATCTTCTGGTGCTGTATAATTTTGTAAAGCTTCCATTTGAGGATTAGAAATTATCTCTGCAGGAAAAGGATTAGTGTTATTTGCAAAAGGTATTGCAGATACATAACTATCTTGACCTTCATTTATTGCATTTTGAAATGCAGCAGGTCCTTGATCAGTTAATATATTATCATAGTAATCTGCTACTTGATCTCCTTTATCTTCATTATAACCTAGATTCTCAGAAGCTGCATATTGCATGTCATCATATCCCATACCTCTACCACCATACAAATCTTCATCTAGCATAGATCTAGCAGCTTCTCCAAACTCTGGAGTCTGAGTAAACGATGTTCTTTCTTCATCAGTAAGATCTTCATCTACATTAGCATAACCAAATTGAGCCATTGGTATTCCTCCATAACCCATAAAGTCTTGACCACCTCCAGTAAACTTATATAAGTCTGGATTACCATACATAGGATCATCTATGTTCACAAAACCTCCTCCTTGTAATTTCATTGTTCTTTTACCCGAAGTAGAAGTTCTTGGTTGGTTAAAATATAATTGATAAAATAGATCATCTTTTTTATCTTCTTCAGTATCCAATAGACCCCAAATAGGAGCTAACATTGGAGTGTTTCTGCCCATTCCTTTTGCCAGTACTTTTGCACCCTGTAAAAATCTAGACCAACGGCTAGGTTTAGATTTAGCAATTGTTTGTCCAACAGTCCTAGGTGCAGATCTAGGTACAGTAACTCTATTAGATATACTTTTTCCAGATTTAGAATATGAGCTTCCACTTCCTGGTGGTAAACTTTTTCTTTTAAACATTGGTGTAACTGTAGATTTACCTCCAGGCAATGGTTTTGCAATTTTAAAATTAAAATCAGAAATACTAGTACCACGAGGTATTCTGCCCTTAAACTTTTTGTAGCCATATCTTGCTGCTGCTATTCCACCAGCAGTCCAACCAATAGCTTCTAAGTAATCAGTCAAGCCCATAGGTTCGGATAACTCTTGTGACAATATAGGTAATATTTTTTCTGCAAGAGCAGTTGAATCTAAATTAGCAACATCTATAGAATCACCATAATATTCGTTTAATAAACTAGAATCTACTTTTTTCCCTGATAATACATCATTATACATGTCTACAAGATCTATATTTACTGTATCATTTATAGCTGCTAAAAAGGCTGCAGAAAACTCCTGATTAATAGTATCTTTAATTATATCAGAACTAGCTATTGCAGCAGCAACACCTTGTTCATCAAGTATTTTTTGTACATTAGGATCAGCAGCTGCAAATTGAGCTACGGTATCATTTATATTTTGTTTTAAAGTACCTAAATCTCCACTATATACAACCTCTTCTAATTCTTCCTCAGAAACATCATCAAATGTTTTTGGAGCTTGGTATTCATTAATCTCTTTTTGAGCTTCTAATTGTTCTGGACTTGTCATAGACCATTCGTCATCTGCCGCAGGATTTACGTAGTTCATGTTGTTAAAAAGACCACCAGCAAAATTTTCTTTTGAGAAAATATCTTGCATCTTTGCTTTACCTACTGCTAGTTGCTCTTCACTTAACCCATATGCATTTTCTGATGGTAGCGCTAAATTAGGTTCGCCTGTACCTCTTATATTTGCAAAAGGATCATCCATTTCACCACCATCTTGTTTGATACTTGGCGTACCATATATCATTGAATTTAATTTTTGCGTTGGTGTTAAGTTTGTAAATAAAGTATCTTCTTCAGGACTAGTATTTGCAAAAGATCTCGTAAGAGCATATGGATTTACAGGATTTACAGGATTTAATTTTGCAACAATATCTTTTTTTAGTGCAGTAACTTTTTTCTGAATATCATTAGCTTTTTTCTTTTCCTTAGCAGTCTTAGCATTTAAAATTGCTTTTTCAGCTTTTGCTTCTAATTCTTTAACTCTATCAAAAAACTTAAGGGTTACACTTGTTTGAAAAGTTCTAGGGCCATCGTAAAATACTGCTGAATCATTTGGATTATCCAAAGGATTTCTACGAGAGATGTTACTTTGATTGTATGCATCAGATCCTTCTCCAAGTTGATCAGGTCCAACATTTTCAACTTCCATTTCTAAATCTTCTGCTTCCACTTCTATATCTTCTACTGAAGTTTCCTCAGCTTCTTCAGTTTCTTCTTCAGTTTTATTAAAATTAGAACTAGCTGCTTCTTTTTGTTTAGGTTCATACTCTTCTACTGTTTTTTCATTTTCTTCAGGCATCTCCTCATTTGTATATGTAGGAGTAAGATTAGCAGATTTATGACCTTGATTTTTTAAGTAATCTAATTGTTCTAACAATGACATACCTGAACTATCTAAAGTATTATCAATAAGGTTTTGTACTTCTTTATTAGTATCAGAAATTGCTTTTACTTCAGCATCAGTAGCTCCAGAAATTTCACGTATCTTATTTTCTTCATCAGCATTGGTTACTACATTAGCTTCATTGTTAAATTTTACATAGGCTTTAACTGGATCTTGCCAATCTGTTCCTGATCTATAATATCCACTAGAACCTGTACTCATAGCACCTGCTCCAAACATCCCTCCCATAAATGGAGTGAATGTACCTGGCATACCAGACATTTCAAATTCATATTTCTTAGGTCTACCAAAAAGACCATATTTCATGCTTCCTTTAATATTAACTCCTTGAGGATTAAATTCATTTGTAACTTCCGAATTTTCAGCATTCTCAGATTTAATAATTTCTTTTTGTGAAGGCATTTGCATCATAGCAGGTGCAAAAACATTTATACCTGAACTAGGAACACCCATTTGATTTATACCATATGCCATTGGTATATCCTTAAATGCTCTTCTTAACCTTCTGTTAGTTCTTCTTTGTTGTCTTCGTTCTTTACCTCCACCAAATTGGTAATTACCAGAATCAAACTCTTGTTCAGCTTGTTGTTTATAACTTGCATTCTGAGCAGTACTTTTTAAACTTTGATTAAAATTAGATACTAAAGATTCTCTTCCATCTGGTGTATCATTAATGGTAGGTGTTTGTTCAAGCTCTTCTGGAGTTTCCATTCCTTCCTGAGCTTTTTTTAATTGCTTTAATCTACTTTTTACATAACCTCCTTTACTCATTGGTTGCTCGGCTGCTTCAACTTCTTCTTCTGCACCAGCATTTGCTTTCTGAACAACTTCTGCCATCTGATCAAGCATAGCTTGTTGTTCTTGAGGATTTTCAGTTGCTTGTAATGTTTCATATATTTTTTTAGGATCAGCTTGTGTAAGTTCAGCATAGTCTTCAATAAGTTCTATTACCATTCTTTGTACTTGCTCTTGCTGCTGCATCATTTGTTCTTCAGACATTTGAGGCTGACCTTGCTGCTGCATTGCTTGCTGTTCCATCATTTCCATTTCTTCAGGAGATGGTTGTTGCATTCCCATTTGTGCCTTAGCTAAAAACTTTGCTGTAGGATTTATTACTCTACCTTGTTGAGCACCACCTGCTTTATATATTCTATATTTCTTTTTTGCCATGATTTAAGTACTTATGTATAATATACTAATTTTTAGTTTACTTTTTAAACCTTATATGTTTATTAAATCTCTTCTATAATATAACCACCAGCTCTATATCTTTCAACTTCTTCATCACTTAATTCAATCTCTATTGGTAATTGATCTTTCCAAGAACCTTCACCAAAAGCTAATGCAGCTTCTTTGTCTTCTCCAAAGTCATATACTTCACCTCTTCTGTCAGCTTCTTCATAAATTGGCCACCATCCATTATTTTGATCAGACATATCTAACCACTCACCAACATTAGTTGACAACATGCTTTCATTTTCTACATATGGATTACCTTGAAATAAAGTTGGAAACCCAACCCAACCTCTACCAGGAACTTCTTCTGCAGCCATCAAATGAGATGATACACTAGAAGGTTTAGAGAATTCACCTGAAGGAGTCCAAACAGAATGATCAAAATTTTCTCTAACACCTTTTCTTTGTTTTATAATAGGACCACCTTCTTGCTTAATTCTTCTTTTAAGATTTGGAAACCATGGTCCAGAATATTCTTTATCTGTAAATATTCTTTGAAGGTTACCTTTAACACCATCCCATGTTCGGTTCTTTGTACGTGGTCTACGTACACCTCTTCTTTCTCTTCTATACTTACCTGTAGTTTCTTCATAAGGTACTACTATCTCACCTTCACTATTTGTTACAGGTAATGAATCTGCATAGAATTCTTCAGCTGAAGGTAATGGTTGTTCTATAACTTCTTCTTCTGCTACAGGTAATGGTATTATCGGCAAATCTTCTTTTACAACTATTTCTGCAGGAATTTTTGGTTCTAAAATATCAACTTGAGGAATGTCTTCTTCTATTACTACAGGTTCCTCTTGAATATTAAACGGCATTTTTTCATACTCCTTTTGTAAGTCTACATAAAGTGGTTTATACTTACCAGACTTTTCAGTATCATGTAATGTTGCACGTAGTAACTTTGATCCATCCCAACCATCAAAATCAGCATATTCGTATCTATAATCCCAGTCTCTACCTGCCTTTTTCCAAAAGTGTTTTTTTAATTTATCTTCTCTCTCCCACATTGCAGGAGATCCACCATCATCATTCCTTGTCATGTCTCCAAAATATTTTTCAACAATTTTTCCAGCTTCTGTAAGCTCATCTGATTTCCCAGAATTCTTATAAAGATAACGGTTCGCAAAACTTGCATTTTTAGCCAACCATTTCCAATTAGGTTTATTGCGCCATAGGTTAAACTGATTAAAACCTTCGTCACGTTCTCCAGCTGAATTGTATCCTCCCCAAGCAAGCATTTCATCATAAAAATTTTCCCAATCTTTTTTATTCTTTTTAATGAATTCTTTATCCTTATCAGTTCTAGCAAAAGGATGTTCTTTTAAAGAACCTAACAAATCTTCTACAGACTGACCAGGCTTTAATGAAAACATACTAAGACCTGGAGGTGCGTCTTTAAGCAAACTAGTTTCATCCTTGTAACCCTGAGCTTCTAACTCATCTTTAATATTTGCATTTTCTTCTGAAGACCCTGTATGATCTGCTTTAACACATTCTCCATTTAAATTTAAAACATATCCCTCTGGACAATCTTCTCCACCTTCTTCTAGTTCTTCTAATATATATCCACCTTTTGCATATCTTTGAACTTCTTGTTCATCTAGATCTAGAATAAACCCACCTTCTTGATATGCTTCTGGTTCCTCATATGCTTCCACTGAATTAGGATCAGAAGTTCTAATTCCTGGATTATAATATACATCATCTTCTTCTACTGGATCTGGTCTTCTTCTACGTCTTAGTCTACTTCCATCTATAGGAACTCTAATTCCTAAATTAGCAGAGAAGCTTGGCTTTATTTTAAACCCTTCATTGCTAGAAGTGATACTTCCCGCATCTATTTTATCTTGATCATAATCCTGCATTAAAAAATCTGCATCAACCCCTAAATCACCAAACAATGTAGGTCTAAATCTACCTTTTAATTTTGGTTTATATTCACCTTTTAATTTAGCTCCATAACCCCAACTAAGTCTACCAGTAGCATTATCAAATAAAGCGTCACCTGAATCAGTTTGATACGGAGTTGATTGATATCCTACTCTAAGGTTAAACGGTTGAAAATCTAATCTTCCTGTACCTCTAGGTAAAGATCTTTTAGGATGAGTTCCCCAATGTAAATTAGGTCCTGCGGTAAATTGTCCACCATAGTTATCTGGTTCCACAAAAGCTTCTAGATTTGTTACAGCATTTACTCTTCTTTGACCACCAAAGAATTTACCAAAGTTTTCAGCATTTATACTAGCAGCTAAACCTTCCTTATCAGCTTCTAGATTTTTACCATACCCTACATTACCTGTTAATGACCAAGTAGTATCTTTTTTTGGAAATACTTTTTTAAAACCTAAAGTACTTCCTATCGTATTAGTTTGAGGTCTAAATTTTCCTGATGATAAGAATATTCCATCTTGAGCTTTTGGTACATCAAACTCTTCTGGTTGTCCTAATTCAGGTTGCATTCTATAATTAGTAGTTAATTCAGTTCCTGCTTTTAAATCTTGATTAGCATAAACATATCTTTTATTACCAATTTTCTTACTTATCATTGTAGGATTCTTTTCATCATGATTATGAAACTTTCCTATTTCTGTAGCAGGTTGGTCATTAACATGAGCCAATCCTACCATGCCACCTTTTTTAAAATCTACACGCGCAAATAAACCATCACCGTGAATTTCAGAAGGAGCTATATAATAATTTTTATTCATATTATCTAGGGGAATTAAGACTTTTCATATTTACAAACTTCAATATCATATTTACATCCTGTGGATTATCCTTAATTAACTTTACAAAGTTATTATAATGTCTGAATTTTTTTCTTTGAACTTCACTTTTATTATAATTAAGGTTTACAGGATTTAATACTTGTATATATCCATTAGCTTGCGTATTCCATATTTGATTCTCTTCATAGTTACCTAATAACGTTGTTGTTCCTGGAATTAAAGGACCTGTAGGTGGATAACCTGAACCAACTGGAAACTCTCCTCTATCATTAGTTATGTCCCAAAACTGATTGAATCTATACTTCTGTTCTTCTTTTGATACTAATATATCTACAGAACCTAGATTTACTTTTGGATAATCTTGAGATAAAGCTACATTATTCTTAGGAAATATATTCAAGTTAAGATATCCTGAAACTTGTTCAGAATTAAATATAATGGCTTGATCAAAGTTATAATCTAACACATGATACTGATCTACACAGAAATTACTATCTCTTTTATAGCACTCTAAAAAATACTCTATACTTCTTACAGTAACTACGTTTTGCCCTGTAGTAAAAGGAATGCCTATTTCAAACGGGAACTGTTTATCATAAAAATTACAATAATTATTACAACCTGCATTATGTTCCCATATAGCACCTGCCTTAGTAGTATAATGTTTATTTCTACTTGAGATTAACAAGTTAGGATGCCAGTCATGAAATGATATCCATTGATTATTTTTAGGGTCAAAACTTAATGTCCATGAAGCATCTTCAAAAAATATTGGATCACCAAGCTTAATTGTAATTTTATTTCTATCTATAGTATATGCAAAGTTGTCTCCTTCAATATATTCTACTTGTCCTTTATATTCATCTTTTAGATAATAATCTTTTTTAGAAAAATATATAATATTATCTGTATTGTTATAACCTGCAGAACATCCAATACCTGCTACTGGGTTATCTACATGTGGGAAATCAGGAAAGTCTTCTAATAATTTATATGGTAAAAACTCATTAAACCACCATTTCATATTTATCTGAGATATCTCAGTTAAACCTTGACCATATGAAAATATCTTACCTTGTTGTTGACTTATATAATATAAACCAACAGGAGTAGATATAATTCCTAATCTATCTTGAGAAGAACCATACTCATACTTTTTATCTGCAGCAGTTACATTAACAGGTGTTGCTGCAAATAAACCACCATCTCCAACAGTTGTCTTTACACCAACATATGTTTCTCTTTGATCTACACCTTCATATAACATAGGTGGTGCATCTTCAAAAGTTATAAAGACTCCTGTCTTACCGTAATTCTTTACAGAGTTAACATCATTTCTAAATGACACTCTGTTTAACGGAAGATAAGTTAACCAACCATCTGTAGTATCTTCTTGTACTTGCGGTAAAGAATAATTAATTCTGTTTGGATATGACGTGAAACATAAATCTGCAACTTCAGGATCATAAGTTTTGCTTTGTAATAGACCTTGTGTGAAATATTGATTAAATATAAATCTAGAAGAACTTAAAGAATAATCATAAATATATTTATTACCTCGTGTAAGTATATCAGGATCCATGTTAAATAAAAACTCTAAATCTGTAAATCTATACTTACTGTAGAATTCTTCATAGTCAAATGTTCCTCTTGCTCTAAAGTCTACTAGTACTTCTGACTCAACAAAGAAATCTCTTATTCCACAATTAGCTAAATAAAAATAGTCATTTTTAGGTCTTAAAAAATTAACACCAAACTTATCTAAGTTATAATAACTACTTGGTAATAATCCAGAACCAAAACTTGTATCTGCAAGAACATCAATTATATTACTTATATTATATAGTCCTGCAAAATCCCAGGGTTCACTGTTAGCCCAGTATCTTGGATAAGGCACATTAGGTTCTATGTAGTAATTAAAAGGTGTATTCTCTGGCTGATCATATAACCACTGTCTAAAGAATGGCATTATGTTTTTCTCAGTAAATCTATTTATGTAAGTATCTCCACCAAAAAATACTGGCGTCTTTGCAATCTTATTGTGAATTAATGGTACAATACAATCTGGTGTTGATGCACCAAAATTTGTAGTTGATAGATTATCAAAATCTATTTTTTGTTCACAAGGTGTTGCAATAATTTGTTGTACATTCTCAAGTTTACCATATTGATTTCTTATACTAAACTTTAAACCTGCATAGTTACTTGCAATAGTATTAGTAAAAGGAATTTCCTTATCAGCTGGTTTTCCACCTACTCCTGTATCAGAATACACATCAGCAGCAACTCCTAATGTCATTAAAGATGTATCAATACTTACATTATCAGGATCTAGTTGACTACCACCATTATATAAAAATCTTGGACCTATATTTAAACCGTTTCCTGATTCAGTTCTTAATACTGTTAGCTTAGGTCTTTTTTTATTATTTATTCTATATCTAACTGATGTTCCGCCATTGTCCTGGAATTCAGGAAAGTCTTGTACATCGTCATAAACATAAATACCATCTGCCATTGTAAATCTACTAGGAAAATCAGTAGGAGCTACTACCCACTCAGTATAATCACCATGACTAATTTGTTCTAGAGCATATTGTTCACTTCTGATAAGTGCATATATAAGGTCCGTTGTATTTCCAGCTCCTTCTAGTACATAAAATATATAAGGTCCAATACTACCCAATGCAGCTAAACCTGGAGGCATCAACTCATATACTGAAGGTTCTTTTTCATAACTGCTCATTGAATAGGCATATCCAATTGCACCTGCATTAAGTGCAGTCTGTCCAGCCTTATATGCAACTTGATAAGGATCTGTACCTGTAACACCTAAAGTACCTGTAGTATTTGCAGCAGTAACTAGAGGTGCCATAGTTGTAGTTGCAGCAGTGTATCCAGCTATTCCTAATGATGGTGTATCTGGTACGGATCCACCTCCAGTCTGTACTACCTGATTTGCTGTAAGATCAGTTTTTAATTTTCTTTTAGGTAGTGTTTTAGCCATAGCATTTAATACACCACCTACTAATCCAAGTACTACTACTACATCTGATAATAGTTTAAACTTTGGATGACCGTTTGGTTCTATAAATTTTTGTTCTGCAGTACCTTGTAAATGACCATATACCTTAAGTTCTGACATAGATAAGTAAGGATTCTTAAATGATGTATCTGGAGAATGAAAACTAATTAAATCTTGTGGTAAAGTTTGATTAACAAACTCAGCATCAAAAGGATTTATTGTTTGATTGTCTGGCAATCTACTTAAAATAAACGGATCATTAAACCCATAGTTTTCATTATTTGGGTTAGTGCTATTATCAATAGGTCTTATACAATTAAATGGATAGTTTGCATAAAGACCTATACTAGCATCAGAATTTGTTCGTCCTTGTAATTCATAATCCCTAAAGTTATTTACCATACCTTTAGCAACAATAGTTTTGTTCCCATGACGAGAACTTCTTAATATTTCATAACCTACAATACCTTCAATATCTTTACCATCTTGATCTTTTGGAAGTATAATATTTTCAAATGAAACTCCCATAAGTCTAATAAAGTATTGACCATTTCTTTCATCAAAATGATATGCATCTTGATTTACAGAATTGTCAGGAAATTTATGATGTCTAATAGGTCTACCACATAAATCATTTTGAGCATCTGTACTCTTAGTCCAACAATAGTAAGAAGAATTCCATATATCAGGTCTGTTATCAGGATATCTTTCTGTAGATTGCCAAAATCCCATATCTCCTTCAGCAATAATTTTACCACCAAAGTCATCAATAGCATCAGGAGTTCCACCATTTCCTGTATATGTACCTGTATTTATAGTCTCATATAAGAATTGCTCTCCTGGCAAACTGTTTTGATCTGTATATGTATCTACTTCATTAATTGTTCCTGAAAAAGGCGTTGAATAATCTCTAGCAGGTCTACCTGGAATATGATATGATGCAGACTTATCTCCTGTATCATATACCCATCTAATAAAAAAGCAATAAACTTCATCTCTTAAATAGCCTGCATTTTTACCACCTTTAATATAATAGTCTTCAGGGTATTCAACAGATACCCATTTAGATTTAATTAAGTTTGCTAAGGGTTGATAATTAAAATCAAACTTTGAAGTAGGTCCTATTCTTAATAAATATCTGCTACCTTCTGCAATTTGATTAGAGGTTTCAAATACTGGATTTTGTTGGAGTATAGCTTTTTCATCAGCATTGCCTAATGATTCTGCTATTTGATCTATAACTATGTTTTGGCTATTTGTAGAAAAATATCCAATGGTTTTTAAACTAGAATTTTGATTTGTAAATCTAGCAACTACTAATACAAATTCATCAAAGTGCTCTGTATCAGCATCTATTTTTAATTCAAGCGAACCTCTTTCATTTATCTCATTAAAAATAGGTTGTATGTAAGATGGTGAAAAAAAGTTAGTAACGGCTTGTTGATCAATCGTATAGGCTAAATAAAAAGCATAAGATCCATTTTCAATAGTACCTTGTTGAGAACTTACTGTAACATCTATACATGGAGTTTTAACAAGACTTGCTAATCTTATATCATCACAACTTAATTTGTTTAAAGGTTTGCATATTCTGCAGCCTAAAGGTATGCTATCATTTTCAGATTCAACTACAATAACAGTATTACCATCATCATCTACAATGACACAATCTTCCTCCCAAGCTACCCCAGGCCATAATATATTGTTTGTACCATCTGTGTAATAATTAATTGTATTAGGACCTAAACCACCAAGCCATGAATATGACTCAGAAGGCCATTTATTAGGATCTCCTATATTTACATATCTATCTGGATTTAATCCATCAGCCCAATACACTTGCCAAGAACAATCTTCTTTTTCTCTAGATGCTCCTGAAACTAAATTAAACTTGTTAAAATTTAAACAAGTATCTCTTACAATAGGTCTATATTTACAAAACTCTTCTTCAAATAAACCTATCTCAGATGTAATAACATTATTATTTTGTGCATCATATATAGCAGAATAAATAATCCACTTACCTTCAAATAAAGGTATAGCACCTATTATTACAGGATTATTTTCTACAGTAATATCTAAACCAATCTTTGCACACAGTGCGTTAGATTCTTCATTAGACAATGTACCAAGATCACCTTCTTTAGTATTATTTACAGCATTTCTAGCATATGTCCACATTCCATCTTGAATAAATGATGGATCTGTATCTCTAGTTAATCCCTTGAGAAAACTTTTACTTTTATCAATACTTGTTTGATTTAATCCTTTTTTTGCCATTACTGTACAACTCTAATATTATCATAAGCTCTATTGAATCCACTGTTAGGTGAGTATGACATAAACATATTGTAATATTTACCATACATAGCTTTTCTATTTGCAGCCCAAATTTGTTTTACTTCAGCAAAGTTTGGTGTATTAACTATACTCAATGCATTATTTCTTGCTTCTCTTAATCTTTGTTCAATAAGCTGCATTCTCTGGGAAACATCTTCTCCATTAAGATATAAGTTTTCTAATATTCGAGCTTTTAATGCATATTCGTAATATTCATTTATTCTATCATGATCTGGAACTAACAAGTTTCCTTCATCATCTTCCATTTGACCTTGGTAGTTTAAGTAAACCTTACCTGTTTTAAAAGTTGTGTATAAAAATCCATATTTAATCCAACCTTCATTAGGTGTGTTATAGTATAAATTTGGACAATGACAATCAATACTTTGACTAGCTTTCATTCTTAAAGGAAGAAGACTATCATATACATAAGTTTCAGAAGCATTAATTACTTGTATTAACTCATACGTTTCATTTTTACAATTCATAAAAACTCTAGGTTTAGTTAATTCATCACCATAAGGTTGTTGTGGATTGTGTACTAAGCATGTTCCTAAAGTTCCTTCATCATTACAACAACATGTAGGTTGTGAAGTATCACAAGGATCTGGAACTTGTGCAGGAAAGTCTGTATATGTTTCAGGAATTTTACCATCAGTTATTTTAACTTCTTGCATATTAGTTCCTCCTGCAAAACCATCGTATCCTAATGTTTGTGCAGACTTTCTATCACCACATATGTAAGCAAAGTTAAATGTATAAAAGTCATCAGGTAATTTTACTTTACCATGCGTTACATCTAAGATGATTTCTTTTTGTTGATTAACTCTAAGACCTAAATCATAATTAAGTTTCTTAGCAAGCTTAATAAGCTGCTGAGGCTCAATCATATTTTCTAAAGCAAATGTATTTAAATCTACAGTTACATCTTCTAAAAGTTGATCAAAAGTTCTGTATTTAAGTGTATAGTTATAGTCCATTATCTAAGTGTGTTTTGACTATCATCAGCTCCATTTGAAGGAACTTGAATACTCATGGTTAATTCTTGAACTACATATTGTTCTATTTCTGAAAATAAGTAATCAGGTATATTTAAAGCTTGATCTTGTCTAATAGTGCATTTATCAGAATCACATGTTTCTACATCATTTTCAAATATTGCTTCTATCTTAACAGCATCCCAAATTAAGTTTGGGAAATATAAATATCCATCTAAATACCACCAGTACTGTCTCTTATTATATTTGAAAGTTGTAGTTTTAGTCATAGAAACAAAAGTACCAGGATCAGTTCTAAATAACTCTATAGAACCATCAATAGAAGATACAGTCCTAAATATAGGACCCTGTATGCCTGTTAATAAATCAGGTAACCTTTCTTTTGTTCTTTTAAAATAACATCCTGAATAAACTCCTACACATGCAGCATCTACTTTGTCTACTTCTATGAGTTCAACATAAGGCATTACTTTGAAGATATTACTAATCTTCATAAGCCTAAGTTGATTATCTTCTCTCTTCATAAGAGATTGCCCATATTTAATTATAGAAAAATAAATTGTTCTATCTGTTAAGAATGGATCTTCCTTAACAGCTTTAAGTGTATTTCTTACTCTTGATATTGATTCGCCAACTGTTGTGCTCATAAGTCAAATTCATTATAATCTTTTAAAGCATGGTCTCGTTTTTTAAGCCTTACTTCATTAGCTACCTTTCTTTCATAAGCTAGCTTTAATTTTTTCTGCGGATCAACTACTATATAGTTGTTCCAATTTTCAGGATATACTTTAGCTACTGTTCTTTTAAACTCTCTACATGCTGTAAAACCCCAAAACTCTCTGTTTTTAACTTTATGTTTTACTGCCTTACTTGTAAAAAATATTTTAGCAAGCTTGCCATCACTATCCCAATTTTTATTAGAAACTTTTACACCGTACTTTTTAGACTTAGCAAAATCAATATTTTTCTTTTTACTAGGTTGACATGTTCCTACAAATAACCAACCTAATGATTGTGGTAATTCTACCCCATTTCTTTTGTCAACTACAGTTTCATAAATCTTTTTATTAAAAGATTTTATAATTGATCTTAGCTCTTTATCCTTTAAGCTTTTATACTTTGGATATTTTTCTCTAAATCTGTCAAAGAACTCTTTGTTTAGAACTTGATATGTATCCGCTCTAAATCTCGGAGCCTGTAAGTTTGGTGTGTTAAATGCTTCCATACTACTTAAATAATATACTAAAAATTAATGAGATTAACAAGTTAAACAAATATAGTGAAAAAAGAAAACCCCCACTTGTGTGAGGGCTTTCCCGTTGTTAGCCACAGAAACCAACAAACTGCGACAATTTTATCCTTGTGCTATAATTCTTACATTTCCAGTAAAAGATCCTGGTGTAATAGTATAATTACCAACTGAGGTAAGTACAATAGTAAAATCACTAGTTATATCTTGGTTAGTTGCTACATCAATAATTAAAAGTTTACAGTATTGTTTACCTAAGTTTTGAGTTAAGTTAACAGGTACACCTACACTACATGCTTGTAATGGAACTGAAGTGTCATCTATTCTTAATGTAGATGTACAAATGTAATCTACAATATTAGCTAATGCCGTATCTAAATAAGCATTACGTGCTATAACAGTTTCAGATCCACACACTATGTCGGATCCAGTATAAACAATACACTGAGCATTAAATACTTCAGCGCATGCTGGTGGACATGTAGCTGATACTACATAAGTACCAGAGCATCCACAGGTTGGGGTATTACAATTTGAACAAGCCATTTTTTTTTATTTTATAATTTTTAATTTTTACTAAGGTCTAGGGTCATCACAATCTAATGCTGCTTTAAATATAGGATTTGAATCACATGGTATAAATGCACTTAATCCTTCTAAGGTTGCATAAAAACCACCTAATTCATCTGCATTACCTGCATTAATACCAAACTCATAACTATTTGTATTTGGATATGTATCAGTTTCTATATCTATTGTATAAGTGCTCCATTCATTTGTCGTTACATCTGGTGTTGAACCAGGTGTACTTCTAGTATAACATTGATAATAAGCACCATTATAAAGAACTATATTACCAGGATTATATGATAGCGCAACATTCCAAGTAGCATGATTAGGAAATGAGTTTACATTAGAGCCACTACTATCAAAATTTGGTATTAACTGACCAGTTTCTACTCTACTTGTAATGTAACGTAGTGGTGAATTGTTTGGTATACTTGTACCTAAAGTTGTAGCAAGTTCTTGATCTCTTAAAGCTGCAAAATATAATTCTCCACTAGCTTGAATTCCAAATCTACCAGCTGCAGTTAAAAGAACTGATTGACCTTGTGCAGCAACAGGTCTAGAAAGAACTGTTGGATATTGAAATCTAGCAGGACCATCTATTGTTTGAGATGCAATAACTTCAGGTGGAATAACAGAATTACCTTGATTCCATATTAATGAATCACTTCCAGATACCGAGCAGCTTCCTGCACCAGAAGTTGCAACATCAGTAAAGCTATTGTTATAATAACTGCTAATACTTGATATTGGAAAAACTGTAGCATCACTTGGTGATTTTGCCATAGGAATCCAAACAATTCCTCTAAAGTGAATTACGTTCCCAATTCTTCTGCATTGAGGTCTTGTACCATCTGAATCTGCAGCACCTGAATACCAATCAAAACCAAGAAGATTTACCCATCCTGTATCTTGAACTTTTGCAGTTAGAAGACTACTTGAATTAAGTTCTAGATCTATAGTATTAGTATCTGCAACAGTAACTGGAGGATTTGTATTAGTATAATTCCATACATCACATAAAGCTACCCAGATGTTATTAATAGCATCCGCTAATGTATCATAGTTAGCATCAAGTATCCAATTAGGATTTGTAGAAAAGGCAGTTCCAGTATTTAACTGAACATCTGCATCACCAAGACATTTTTGTTTTCCAGCTGCATCTAACTCAGCTGTAGTTCCTGTTTCAGCATAGAATGAACACCACACATTATTTATAAACTCAATAAGTACAGTATCAATTGCTTGATCTCCTGTTAAGGCTCCAATAGTACATCCTAATGTAAAAGTAGGAAGTGTAAATGTAGGAACAGGTGCATTTTCTAGATTAGTAACTCTAATTAAAATATCAGTAATTTGAGCATTAATTAAACTAATCTCTGTAACTATACTACAAACTCTTTCTCCAATAAGTTGAACATAATCTACTAACTGCATTGTTGTTTGAGTACCTGTAACAAAACATTCTGCTACTGATACTACACAATCAGGACAACCAGGTATATCTTTTGTTTCAGGCGTTACTCCTTCTAATTCACAAATCTTTTCAATTAAAAATTGAATTAAAGCCTGAAAGTCTTCTGGTCCACATGCTTGTAAATTAAAACAACTAAGATCATAGTTAGAAACTTTTAAAGTATCTAGAATAGTACAAAGCTCTGTGGCCATTGCTGATACAACATCAGAGACACTATCTCCAGTACATAATTGTATGCAGGGAATGTCAGGTCCTTGCCAAACTACACAGTTGGAAGATATTGGGCTACAAGGTTTATTATCTAGGTTTAAAGGTTTCATATTTTCTGTTATTTATAATATACAAATTATTATTAAGAATTGCAAGAACACTGTGATGTAGGATTACCACAACAATCAGTTAAAGGATCACATTTATAATTAGGATCTGTTAATGCTTGTAATTCAATAAGTTCTTTTTTAATTAACCACTTTTCATCTTCTTCAGGACAGCAATTAGATATACCATATCTTAATTCAAGAACCTTTTTATACATTATGTCTGCAGCTTTACACGTAATCTTATCATATTTTTCAGCTGAACATATAGGTGTATTATATCCTGGTTTTACTTTTCTGTTATTAGGAAAGTACTGTACACATAGTCCCGTTTTAACACCTCGCTCATCTTCAAATACTGTACAATCACCATAATAGTTATAAATAAATGTATCAGCTTCATCCCAATATTGAACACAATGTCTTAGTGAAAAATGTCCTGATTTAACTATTTCTGTTTCTTGAGAATCTCCATTAGCATCTATATAAGTAAACGTTCTATCTTCTGTACTATTATTAAATACAGTAGAACATCTAGGAGCTAGCTGTTTACACTCAGGACAACTTGCAGAAGCTTCAGTTACTGTAACTTCTTCCCATACTGCAGGTGCAACTGTATCTTCATATAAAGCAACTTCATAACATGGATCACATCCTTCTATTTTAACTACTTGACCTACATAAGGTGATAAGTTAGTTGAACTAATAATTACTGATTCTGAATCATCACAATCAGTTAGAGTGTAATATGTAGTAAGACATGTATTGCAATCTTCAAATACTATAGGATCTACAATAGTTGTTTCACTAGGTGGTTGATAATCTATTTCTTCTACTACCCAGCATCCGCAATCATCTTTGATAACTTGACCTACATATGCGGAAAAGTCTTGTAGAGTATAAACTACTTCATTTATCTTTTCACAGTTAAATAACTTATAAGCAGTAATACCTAAGCATTCTTCACAATCTATATAATCTCTAATTACTGTAACATCTACTGGGCAATCACATTCTGCTGCTAAAGTAACATTCCAACATCCATCATATCCTGCTAATACAACTACTCTATTTGTACCTACATATGAAGATAAACTTTGCAATGTTGAAACTAAAGTTGCATCCTGTTCAGGATATGCGGTAGGATCACAATTAGTAAGTAAAAAACATTGCTCTACACATTCACCATCTACACAATCTGTACCAGTTATAAGCGTATAATCTTCACCCTCTACACCTTTAATTAAAGGAGGAGCTTGTGCACAGAATTTTGCTGGCCCATAAGTATATTGACTAACACCATCACAATCTATATAGCTTATACCTCCAGACTCACCTATAACTTCATAACATAAGCAAGGACAAGGAGTAGCTCCTGTTCCTGATATCTTTAAAGTCCTAGATGGATCTTGACATATGCCTTCATTTACTTGAACTAACCAAGATCCTGTATAACCTGAAAGTTCAATATACGTTCCAACATATAAAGAAAGATCTTGAACAGTGTTTATTATTATACCTGTGCAACTAGTAAGTCTACAACAAATCTCTTCACAATCTGGACATATTCTTTCTCCTGTTACAGCATCTACTGTATCACAATCTGTTTTACTTACAAAATCTAACTGTGATATATAAGGTGGATAACCTAATGCATTATACTCAGCTTGGGTTAATTCAGAACTAGGATCAGATATACTATTAAAAGAAAAAGTATAACATTGACCAACTTCTAATCCTAAAAGACTTTGTTGACTCTGTTGTACAAATCCTAGAAATAAATAAACACCATTATAATTGTTTATACTAAATTGAGGTATAGAAGGTATTGGTTGTTGAGAACCATTAAGTTGAGCACTTGAATTTGGATCCTTTACATCAGTAATTCCTCCTGTATAACCTTCTCCTTTAAAAAATATAGCATCTCCCCCACAACATGGAACAGCTTTTATATAATAATTACCAGGGTCAGGACTACAATCTGGACAAGCTGCGTCTACTGTAGGATCATCACATCTGGAATTTAGATAAAATCCAGTAAGATCTGCTAATGCTATAGAAGTTACATTTCCAACAAATGCTGATGAACTTATTGTATAACATGCGCCTGTAACTAAAGTTACATCTGTACCTGGTATACTTAAATTTGACCCATTATAAATATATACACCATTATCAGAAAAACCACCAGTAATATTCACCAATGCTTCTGTCCCATTTTCAGGACAACAAGGTCTAATAAAAAATTGTGGTAGCTGTATAGACATTTTACTTTATAAATTTAGTTAAATTCTTTTTTTTTATACTTGCTTCATAAGAAGCTTTGCAGCCTTTACAAACTGAAACACCATCAGATGCTTTAGCTTTTTGACATCCACAGGATAATCTTTTTCTGCAGTTATTACATGTTGCCATAATTGTTGGTTTTAAACGGTTAACAGTTTCTACAATCTAATTTTTTTAGAAGTTTTAAAGCATAATTATAAAGCGTCATTCCTTCTTGTGCTTCATGACAAGTTTCCACTTTAGATTTAGCTGCTTCTAAATACATTCCAATAAGTCTAAGATGATTAAGTTTATCTTTTACTTTAGCTGGAGGATCACAATCTGCTACTTCAATATCACAGAGAATCTTTTGATAAAGATTCATTGCTTGAGTAGTCCTCAAGTGATTATATTCTACATACACAGTTTGTGTAGGATCTACTACATACTTTACTACATATATTCCATCAGGTAAATTCACATATGAAGAACCGCAATTTTGTGTTTGTATACCTAGGTCACATCCAGTTAATGTAGGAGATGACTGAGGTATAAAAGCTACTTCAGCTGCATTTGTATAACCAGGAACTGTTATATATAATTTTGGTTCAAAAATACCAACTTGTGCAGAATATGCACTTGTATCAAAAATTTTAATAACACAAGGATTTCCTACTTCTGGTATTTCTAAACTTAATACATGATTTGCCATATTTTAGAAATAAAAAAAGGGAGAGGAGAAATTATATCTCACTCTCCCTTTTATGAGTAATTAATTATTATTACAGTAATTCAGTTACTTGTCTCGGAACAACTGGGATAGATACAGCTGGACAGTCAACAGTTGACCCATCAGGAATATCTATACAGCTTTCACCGCATGCGCTGAATGTTGCGTTAAGATCTGATACTAACAAAGCTCTTGCTTGTGAACCAGGTCCGTTTATAGCACTATCAGCTTCAGTAAGAATTTCAATTACATACTGATCATTATCAAATGTTCCAGATGGATTATTGTATCTTGGAACAGTATGTTGAATTAATAATCTATCATAAAGTTTATCTTTGTAAACTCCTCCTACACTGTCAATCATGTCAGTTCCTTGAGTAATCTCACGGATTCTAAGATCAGTAGCAAATGGATTTTGTCTGTAAGATTCTGATAAGATAAAATCTCTAAGAGCAGTTTCACCAAGACCCTGAGCTTGTTTACCTAAACATTCGTTTACTACACAGATTCCTGTGAATGCACAAGGATCTCCATTAAGATCTACTTCAGAAGCATAAAGTCTAACTGGCTCTAAACCATAGAAGTCAGAAGGTTGGAAAGTACATGTTCCAAACTTAGTTTCTTCATATGCACCTGTTAAAGTTAAACCTCCACAAATACCAGTTTCCATAGCAGGAATAGTATAAGAATCCCAATCTGTTACATTTGCTTCAAGCAAACCAGCTTGAGTTGCAACTTGAGCAGCAGTAGGACCATATACGCCTAACCATCCTGGAGGGAATAAAAGTCCAGTTACAGTTCCTCCGTTATCAGTTACATTAACAACTGGTACAAAGAATGGATTTGGATTTACTCTATCTGCAGATGCAGGATTAGATGGATTAAAGTTTGGTCCATTACCTGTAACAACTACACTTTCCCAAAGACCTTTAGCCCACTGTATCATAATATCAGCTGGATTAACAGGTACTGGATCAATTGCGTCATCAGGACAGCAACCACCGTATGCAGTAACTTCTACATATCCTTGGTGATTTAACATTCTTAATGCTGGAGAACCTTTAACATCTACTCTTAGATGATAGTTTTCACCACAAAGGAATTCAGGACAACATCCTGCTGTTTCACCATCTGCTCCTTCTTGAGTCCATACTGTAGTACCAACATGAAGAACAGCAGCTTGTGCTTCAGAAGCAAAAGAGTTCCAAACTTTAGTTACATATCTAGAATTGATTCCTTTAGTTTTAATTGATTCTTTATATCCACCGTGGAATGGACCAATTTTATCATTAGTATAAGGTGCACCTGCTGCAATAATAAATGGACAACAGAAGTCAGCTCCTGAAGGAGGTAAAACATTAGCCCAAGTTTTTGAGTTAAATATTGATACTTCACCCTTAGTTAAGTCAGCTGTTGTTTTAGACCCATCTGGTTGTGAGTACGATGACATCACAAAGGTCTTTTTAAATGCGTGAGAAAAATAAGACATTTTTTTGTTTTTTGTTTTTGTTTATAAATAAATAATATACTATAATATACTAAAAGTTTTTAAATAATCAAACTGTAGCACTAATTATTTCTTTCAGCTTCTTGCTGACCTCTTGGATACTGATTACCAGATTCTATATCTCCTGCTAGTATACTTACAGTTTCATCAATAATTAACTCTATAATATCATCTTTAAACTCACATTCAATATTTAATGTAGATTCTTCATTAGTATATGGATCTACACAGCCTTGAATTTGAATCTTTCTAGGTTGTCTATAATAAGTTAAGCTAGCATTTGTAATGTCAAATTCATCATTTGTATATACGTGAATTTTATTATCAATTAATGTAGCAAATGTTTCAGCCCATTCAAATGAAGGTTTCTTAGATTTATCTCTAAGTAATTGATTTAAGTTACCTTCTTCTGCTAAATATATAGTCATTCGTCTATCTTCACAACAATCTTTGCATGCAAAAGCATCTACTCTTTTCCATTGTAAATAATTAGTAGGAATAGCTCCAGAAAAAAAGTCTTCTTTATCTACCATTGTTATACCATCTTTAGATAATAAAACTTGTAGATCATCCTTTCTTCTAGTAGATTGCTCATCACCTTCTTGCATTTGATTCATCCCATGCAATTGTCTTCTAGACCATTCAACTTGAGCTTTGTTAAATGCTTCAACAGCTTGCCAACATTCTATATTATCATAGTCTTGGCTATCTAGCTTGTTTAACCGTTGCTTTAATTTTATGACTATTGTGCTATTTAACATTTTATCTTCTACTAAGCGTATTTAATTTTACCACCTTCTAACATAGATCCTACAGCTTTACCTTTTCTAGCAGACTGCATATCATTAAGTTCTTTTAATGGACCACCGTATTTCTTCTTACCTTTATAAAGATCTCCACCTGGCTTTAATCTTTTAGCTAATGCTTTTCTTCTAGGAGTACAAGTAGGTTTAGACATAGGTGTACAATAACCCTTATGTTTAGGATTTATTCCCATAAATGTTTTTTCCTTACTCATTATCCATTACCATTTTCTCCTTGCTCTCCTTCTTTCTCTTTCACCTTTTCTTCTTGCTCTTTTTGCTTGTCTTCTTGCTTTACCACTACCTTTGCACCTTCTTTTTGGTCTTCCTGTTGCAGTCAGTTCCATAGAACAAGTTTCACCTCCTCCTGCATATGTATTAGATTCTCTAGATTCTCTAAAGAATTTTAATACTTCTGCATCATTTGTTTTATTTTTCATTACTTGCCATAGTTTTATTTTAATAATCCCAGTAGATAAAAATTTGATCATCTGTTTCTTCTGGTTCAATAAAAGTTTTACTCATATATTAATATACAAAAAAAACATTAGCATTTCCATCTTCTCCTTGCTTTTCTCAAACGGCTGTTTGGATCTTTAGCAGCTTTAGGAAACTTTTTCATTTGACCAGCAGATCTAGCACAGTAACTTTTCTTTCTAGCTCCACCACCTGGTTGAGGTGCTTTGAGATTAGAACCAGTTTTACGGTTAATGCTTTTACGACCTTTAGCAGTAAGACCACCTTTTTTAGACTTACAACCATTTTTGATTGTACAGCCTTTCATAGCTCCTTTTTTCTTACTTGCTTTTTTAGTTGCCATTAGTATCTTAAGTTAGCACTACTTTTCTTTAAGTATATTTTCTTTTGTATGTCTTTTTACCAACTTTTGCTTTATAAGCTTTAGTTTTTATCTTATCAGATTTAGCCTCTTTTTTAAGATACTTGTTTTTATCTTTAGCTGTTTTATTAGATGCTTCATATTTAACATAAGCTTTCTCTTCAACCTTATCAGCTTTCCTATATAAGCGATTGGCCTTTTTTGGTTTAGCCCCACCTAATTTCATTTTAGGTTTAGTATGACCATAACCAAGTTTTTTTAACTTTAAATGTTCAGCCATGGTTTTAGCCTTTACAACTTTACCATCCTTATACATAGCGTGAGCTTTAAATTTTTTAGCTGCTGTACCACCAACTTTTTTCTTTGCCATTGTTTTCTTTTTTTTATATCTACTAACTCTATTCTTTTCTCTTTTTTCTTTTTTAGCGGCAGCTATCTCAGAAGGAGTTAATTCACTCCAAGTAGTAGGTGTATCTTTACTTACACGTTTAGTAGGTCTAAATGTAGTGTCACCTTTAGAATAATCTTTATCCCCAGATGGTGTACGCCAATCTTCTTTAAACCAACGTCTAAGTGCTGCACCTTTTTTAGTTTTCCTAACAGCCACTACTTTTTCTTTTTGGAATTACCATAGTTAGAAGCTCCCTTTTTTCTACATGTTGCAAGTCTTCCACTAGCATATGCAGAAGGCCACTTGTTACCTAATGCTAACTCTCTTGCTTTTACTTTTTTATAACATGCATCTTTTGAGCCACCTTCAGACATCTTTTCTTTAGACTCTCTAAAAAACTTTAAAACTTCTGCATCATTTGTCATCTTAAAAAGATTTTGATCTTCTAAGAGATTTAGCACTAATTACTTTAGGACCACAAGAACCTCCGTAAGCAAGAATTCTACCTTGTTCAAACCTTGGATTGTTAGTATACATAGGCATACCTACCATACCACCATTATCATAAACAGATTTACCATATTGAGCATAACCCATTTTATTTCTTACAGTTGTAGGAAGAGATCTAAGACCATTATATTTAGTTCCACCTGGTACAGATCTTAAAGCACCACCTTTAGCCATCTTAGAACCTCCGCATTTCATACATCTTGCCATAACTTTTATCTTTTTCTAGTTTTAGATAGGGGTGGTCTAGATGATTCTTGAAGTTTATTAACCTTTCTAGCTATTTTATCGCCTTTAGCTTCTTTCCTAGCACCTTTTTTCATATTACCAGAAGTGTATGCTTTTTCAGCTCCAATATATTTCTTCATAGCTCTAGTAGCTTTTCTTCCAGCTTTTTTTACACTACCACCGTCTTGCATAAAGCCATTAGCTTTTCTAAGTTTCTTTCCACTCACTACACCACCATTTTCTTGAAAAACGCTTCTAAATGCACCAATAGTACCAGCAGAATCATTAGCTAGTTTAAGTACATTACCAGCCGTACTTAGAACATCTTTTCCAGAAATTCTATCTCTGTTTAAAGGATTTACTTCTTTCATAGCCAATCTACGTGCTTTTCTTGGATTATATCCAGCCTTTGTATATTTTGCTTTAGCTACAAGTAAAGGATCCATTGGTGGTGCTTGAGCTGTTGCACCATTAGTAATAGGGGTTACAGGTGTTTGAGCTGCTTGAGGTTGACCTGCATTTTGAAGTCCAGTATTCATAGGTTCTTTTGCTACAGGTGCTACAGGATTAACAGGATTAGGTTGAGTTTTATTCATTGAACCACCTGGTTGATATTTTCTCATTTTTTTACGCATGATAATTTTTTTTATTAATAGATATATAGTATAATATAAGAAAAATTATTAACTTTTCCAATAGGTTTCACATGAGTTAGTTAAATCATCTAAGATATCTTCATTAAGAGGATTTTTTAAATACTCTACTACATCAGAAATATTTCTTCCTAATAAAGCATTCTTTTTAGAATGATAAATATGGCCATCTGATTTAATTACTATGTATTTGAAAAAAGATGAATCTTTAACTATAGTTCTAAGTTTTAATTCTTCCATAGATAATTTTGATGCATCTAAGAAAGATTTAACAGCTCGTTCCATATTGCTTTCTGAGCCATCTGCATGAATGTATTCATCCATGTTTTCATATAAAATATCTAATGGAGTTGACTTTTTATACTGTGTACTATTAGAATCTACAACTTTTGCAAGATAAAATAACTTAGTACTATTTTTATCAAATAACTTTTGCAGTTCAGATAATGCTTTGTTTCTTAGTTTCTTATACTCAGTTCTAGTAGATACTGCTTGTTCTGCTCTGTCTAAATAAAACTTAGGTTTTTTAGGTCTAGCTCTTGCATCTTCAAAACTTTTGGCTATTAATGAAAATCCACCAGCTTCAATTGCCATTAGCTTAATTCTATCATAAGGATTTGTCATGTTTAAGTATAAAGGTTCATTACCTACACTTATGTCAATCTTATTCCAGAATTCATTATTATCTGGCTTAAGTAGTTTTACTTTATTCCAAAAGTCTTTATCTTCTGGATCAAGAATATTAGATGCTAGCTCTGCTTCTAAATCAGCTACTGTAGCTCTTATTTGTTTTATTTTAGCTTCTCTTAATTCAGGGTTAAGTTTTTTAATTTCTGGAGCAAACTCATTTAGACCTGTTAAGTATCTGTTAATTCCATTAATTTCTAAACATGCTAATTGTTCTTGATGTTTAACTCCATCAAATAAGCTAAGACCATATTGTTCTAAACCCATATTTTCGGATCTTGCATCAAAGTAAGGTTTAATAATAATTTTAGAATCTTTTGCATTAGTTGGTGTTTCCACCATTGTAAAATCTGTTTTTGCCATTGGTTTTGTTTTTGGTTTCTGTTATTGGTTATTTAAAATAAAAAAGGGAGAGGACACCCCTCCCCCTTTTTAAGAATATATTGTTTAGATTAGAATGATCCGCCAGTAACTGGGTTTCTCATAACAATCTTCAATACCTTAGTTGGATCTTTAACCCAAATTGCAGGCATTGTTTGTGACATCATGACACGGTATCCATTGAATTGACCAGAAGACTGGAATCCTTGGCTACGTCCCATGTAGTCCATTGTACCATTTTGATACCACCACTTTAA